>OHTN01000703.1_pt1 | contig 12606 bp, 10 predicted proteins | sample 1578971 | NCBI WGS metagenome assembly OHTN01 (sample SAMEA3879509, study PRJEB24766) | human gut metagenome | biome: human-associated habitat; feature: feces | place: USA | collected 1985/1987 | reverse complement strand
GTACCCCAACCGCCGCACCCGCCGCGAGCCGGAGACGCTGGTAGGCTGAGGGGACAAGAGGATAAGGGAGAGCATTATGAAACTGGGCATTCTTGGCACGGGTAAGATCGTGCAGGAATTTTTGCCATGGCTTGTGGAGCACACGCCGTTTACTGTGCAGGCGGTGTGCAGCACCCCGCGCTCGGCGGCAAAGGCCGCAGAGCTGTGTGCGCAATATCAGATCCCGCAGCACACCACCAATTATTTTGAGCTGCTGCAATGGGTAGACGTGGTCTACATTGCCGTGCCCAATTTGCAGCACGCCCGTTACGCCCGGGTGGCGCTGGAGGCGGGCAAGCACGTCATTGTGGAAAAGCCCATGGCGGTGACCGCCGCCGAGACCGAGGAACTGGCAGCGCTGGCACAGCGCAAGCGGCTGTTCCTCTTTGAGGCGATGACCACCCAGTACCAGCCCAACTACGCAAAGCTCCGGGAGCTGCTGCCCCGGGTGGGTACAGTGCGCATGGTACAGTGCAGCTTCAGCCAGTATTCCAGCCGGTACGACGCCTTTTGTGCCGGGCAGACCCCGCCGGTGTTCGACCCGCTGTGCGCGGGCGGCGCACTGATGGACTTGGGCGTGTACAACGTCAGCTACATCGTGGGTCTGTTTGGTGAGCCGAATAAGGCGGTATATGCCGCCAACATGGAGCGCAACATCGACACCAGCGGTGTGCTGATGATGGATTACAGCGGCTTCAAGGCGGTAAGCCTTGCCGCCAAGGACTGCGCAGCCCCTGCCCGCTGCATCATTCAGGGCACAAAGGGCTACATTTTGCAAAAATCCACCCCGAACTACTGCGGCGGCGTGACCTTCCATCCCAACGAGGGCAAGGAGGAGCACTATAACCTGAACGGGGACCGTCCCCGGCAGGCGGCAGAGTTCGAGGCCTTTTACCGCGCCATGACCACCGGAGATCAGGAGCTGTGCGCCCGGATGCTGGACACCAGCATCGCGGTGAGCCGGGTGCTCACGGTGGCGCGCCGCAGCGCGGGGGTACGCTTCCCCGGCGACAGATTCTAACGCATTTTTCTCTGGAACACGCCCTGACACAATAACGCGCTTCCAAGAGATTTGAATATTCACCTTAAACCCGCACAGAGCGGGCAGGTTTGCGCCGTATCCGACGTATAGGGCGGCAGCAGGAGGAAAACTGAATTATGAAGAATACCAATACCAAGACTCTGACTCGTGTGGCCCTGCTGGTGGCCATTGAAGTGGTGATGAAGCTTGTCGGTCTGGGCAGTGTGCCCATGGGCCCGCTGTACATGAGCTTCCTCACCCTTCCCATCGCTGTGGGCGCTATCACCATGGGCCCCGCCGTGGGTGCCCTGCTGGGCGGCGTGTTCGGCGCTGTGAGCTTCTACGATGCCATCACCGGCGCATCTGCCATGACCGGTGCACTGTTTCAGGTCAGCCCGCTGAACACCTTTATCCTGTGCGTGGGTATGCGTGTGCTCATGGGTCTGTGCTGCGGCCTGATCTTCAAGGGCCTGCAGAAGCTGGATAAGTCCCGCACCTGGAGCTACATCGTCAGCGCCATGACCGCACCCGCCCTGAACACCCTGTTCTTCATGGGCTACATCGTGCTGGCTTTCTACGGCTGCGACTATGTGCAGAATCTGGTGTCCGTCAAGGGCGCTGCCAACCCCTTCATGTTCGTGGTGCTGCTGGTCGGCGTGCAGGGCGTGGCCGAGTTCCTTGTCTCCGGCATTCTGGGCGGCATCGTCGCCCGCGCCGTGGCAAAGTTCCTGAAGTAAGACCGGCTGCGCACCATGTCAGGGCGGCGCATCCGTGTTTAGAATAGAAAAATGAATGCTCCTCCGGCAACTGCCGGAGGAGTTTTTTGTTGGGGACGGCTCCAATATCCTTCCTGTGAAAATGCAATGCCGGAGCGTCCGCAGACGCTCCGGCATTGCTCTATTTAAAATAATTTTTCCGCTGACTATGGCCAGAGCGCAAGCGGAGGCCATTCAAAATCGTCTCACTCCAGATACATCCGCCGCAGCCGCATCAGGCGGGCGGGGGTCAGGCCGTATTCGGCCTCCAGATAGCTCTCGGCGCTGCCGTAGTCCTGCCGGATGGTGCGCAGCACAAAGGGCGCAGTCTCCGGGTCTACCCCGGCGGAGGACTGCCAGCGCATCCGCTGCGCCGGGTCGGCGGCGATCTCCGCCGCATGGTCAGCCATGGCCTTTTCGATCTCGGCGGCGCGGCAGAGGTTGGTGCGGGCATAATCTGCGCAGATGGTCTCGTCCGAGGCACCCAGCGCCAGTAAGATCAGCATGGCAGCGACGCCGGTGCGGTCCTTGCCCGCCGTGCAGTGGAACAGGATGGGCGTCTCGCCGGCTTCCAGCGCCCGGAACAGCTCTTTGAACGCCTTGTTGCCGGTGAGCATCTGCCGGTACATCAGCTGGGTGAGGCTCATCCCGGCGGGGGCGCTCTGCACCAGCCGCTGGATGTCGTTGGGCGAAAAATCGATCTCCTGCCCGGTGGCATCCCGCAGGCCGCAGATCTGCACCAGCCGTGCGCCGTCCGGCACATAGTCCGGCAGCTTTGCGGCTTCTGCACCGCTGCGCAGGTCAAGGATGAGCCGCAGCCCCAGCCCGTCCAGCCGGGCGCGGTCGGCTTCGGTGGTCAGCCGCCCGGTGGGGAAGCCCCGGTAGATCTGCCCCCACTTTACGGTCTTGCCCTCGTCGGCGCGGTAGCCGCCCAGCTCCCGGAAGTTGTTGCCGCCCGCAAAGGGCAGCTGGGTGCCCGGGACGGGATGCTCCGGGGCAGCCTTGGCGGCGGCGCTGGAAAGCACCGGTGCGGTGTAGAAGGGCTTTGCGGGCCGTCCCCGGCGGGGCGGCAGGCTGGCGGTGCTGCCCAGAACCTCCAGCAGGTAGCTGCGCAGCAGGTCGATATAGGCAGAGCTGGTGTCCCGCCGCTGCACCAGCGAGACGCACAGCGGGGGCATATCCTCCAGCAGCACGTCCCGTACCCGGTCCAGCTCCCGGCGCGCGCCCGGCTCGTAGCGGGTCAGGCAGGTGCACAGCTGCTCCTGCACCAGATAGTAGGCCTGATAAAAGCTGGGGCCGATCTCGGCGTTGGGTGCAAAGCCCGCCCGGGCACAGGCCGCCCACAGCGGGCTGAACAGATCCTGCCGCAGGCTGGGCAGCAGCACCCGCTGCCCGCGCAGCTCTGCCAGCGGGATGCGCTCCTTTTCCCAGAAGGGATGTCCCCGGGGCACCAGCAGGCAGGCGGGGTCTGCGCGCAGGGTGGTGCGCGCCAGCACCGGCGCGGCGCAGCCAAGGTCGATGACCAGACCCGCGTCCAGCTCGCCCTGCTCCACCCCATCGGCCACGGCGTCGTTGTCCAGCAGGCGGAACCGCATCTCCACATGGGGGTACTGCTGCCGGAACTTGTCCAGCTGGGTCTCCAGCCCGGGCAGATAGTCCGGTACCAGCGCCACGCTGATGCCGATGCGCACCGGCTGGGCAGACTGGATCTCTGCCCGCAGCGCGGCCTGCATCTGCTGGAACTGCTCCACCACCGGGGCGGCATGGCGCTGTAAGCTCATGCCCCGGTCGGTGAGCGCCAGCTTGTGGTGGGCGCTGATAAACAGCGGCCCGCACATTTCGGCTTCCAGCGCAGAGATGCTCTGGCGCAGCGCCTGCCGCGACAGGAACAGCCGCTGTGCGGCGCGGGTGTAATTCATTTCTTCGCACAGGGTCAAAAAGTAGTGCAGCTGGCGGATATCCATGGTCTCCTCCCGGGAAAGTTTGTTCTGGAAAAAGAATACCGCTTTTTCGGCGGAATGTAAAGAGAGGGCAGCAAAATGGGTTCAACCCTCTCAGTCTGCTCCCGCAAAGGGAATTTTATTAGTGCTGACCGACAGATGCGTAAAAGCTCCCCCTGAGAGGAACGACTTCCCCCGCTCCGGGGGAAGATGTCACCGCAGGTGACAAAAGGGGGAATCTGGCATCGCGTAGCGATGACTGAGAGGGTTCTTCCCCTTCAAAAAAGGAACACCGGAACGCCCGCAGGTGTTCCGGTGCCCCGAAGTTTAAATAAGGAAAATCAGATCAGGCTCAGAGCTTCTTCATCGCCCACCAGAATGAAGTCCGGGTGCAGCTGCAGAATGCTTGCGGGCACCTCCGGGGTGACGGGGCCGAAGAAAGCCTTTTTGACGATCTCGGCCTTGCCTGCGCCGTTGACCACCATCAGCACCTTGCGTGCCTGCATGATGGTGCGGATGCCCATGGTGTAAGCCTGCTTGGGCACCAGATCCTCGTTGCCGTCAAAGAAGCGCTTGTTGGCCTCGATGGTCTCCTGGGCCAAGTCCACGCAGTGGGTGCCCAGATCAAAGGCATCGTGGGGCTCGTTGAAGCCGATGTGACCGTCATGACCGATGCCCAGCAGCTGCAGATCCACGCCGCCCACGCTGCGGATGACCTCATCATAGCGCTTGCACTCGGCCTCGGCGTCCATGTTGGTGCCGTCCGGCAGGTTGATGTGGGCGGGGTCGATGTTCACATGGTCGAACAGGTTGCGGTGCATGAAGCTCCAGTAGCTTTCCGGGTGCTCCTTGGGCAGGCCGCGGTACTCGTCCAGATTGACGGAGGTGACCTCAGAAAAATCCAGATCTCCCTCGTTGTACCGCTCCACCAGCTTCTCATAGGTGCCAACGGGGGTGCCGCCGGTAGCCAGACCCAGCACACAGTCGGGCTTCATGATGACCTGCGCAGAAATGATGTTTGCTGCCTTGCGGGACATATCGGCGTAGTCCTTTGTACGAATGATCTTCACGATAAACGACCTCTCTTCTTCATTTACTCCTTGTGGGCGGTGCACGGCGGTACACGCCCGCATCTGGTTCAAGTTTATCACATTTGCCAACAGAAAGCCACAAAACGGCACAATTTTTCCGGTTTTCCGTTTCTTTTGGAAAAAGTGCCTTAAAAACCGGTGGAAGTATCGTTTTTTTGCACAAAAGGTGCGCGCAGGGGGTCAGTCCGCAAAACCGGCCTTTTGCAGGGCGGTGAGCAGCAGCGGGATGAGCACCAGCTGCGCCACGATGCCCGGCACGGCGGTAAACAGTGCCCCGGACAAAAAGGCGCTGAAGGGGAAGCTGCCGCCGGTCAGCCCGGCCAGCACAAACCGCACGATGCCCCAGACGATGCGCCCGGACACCATGGCGGTCAGCAGCACGGCATAAAGCGCGGGCAGGCGGTGCTGTACCTTACGCCACAGCAGCCCGGACACCAGCCCGTAGGTAGCCAGCTCAAAGGCCATGGAGATGGCCACTGGGAACATGGGGGGCATGCCGAACAGCACCGAGCGCAGCAGCGGGGCGGCAAAGCCCACAGCCAGCCCCCACGGGCCGCCCAGCACAAAGCCGCACAGCAGCACCGGGAAGTGCATCGGGCAGAGCATACTGCCCACCTTGGGCACCTGTCCGGTGAGCAGGGGCAGCACAAAGGCCAGCGCTAAAAACAGGGCAGCCGGCACCAGCTGCCGCACAGGCGAAGCGTTTTTGGTTTTCATCATAAGGGTTTCTCCTTTTTTCAGCCGCAAAATAAAAAGGAGCCTGCCCCGGCATTCCATGCCAAAGGCAGACCCCTTCGTGGCGTCTGTTTCAAAAAAATATTGCTTGCTGGGATAAGCGGCAGGCTGCTGCCCGCCCGTGTCCGGCTTCCTGCCGGAACGATGGTCAAAAGTATAACAAACCAGTTTGCCCCTGTCAAGCGGGGCGGAACGTCTGCAAAATAGACAAAAATCGGTCTATTCGCAAAAAAATTTCCCCGGGGCTGTACATTTTGCTGGAAGAAGCTTGACCTTTTTGCGCAGAATGGATAATATAAAATTGAAAAAAAGCGCGCTGCGGCAATCTTGACGCCGGGGCGCTGACGAGAGGCTTTTTTGAGCGCATGAATTCTGAGGTTCATACGGGAGGACCATCATGACAAATGCTGAAAAACTTACCCTGAAAAAGCACGCCTGCCACATCCGCATGGGCGTGATCGAAGGGACCCACAGTGCAGGCTGTGGTCATCCGGGCGGCAGTCTGAGCATCGCAGACGTGCTGTCTTATCTGTACTTTAAGGAATTGAACATCGACCCTGCCCAGCCCAGGATGGCCGACCGCGACCGTCTGGTGCTGTCCAAGGGTCATGCCGCCCCGGCGCTGTACGCAGCGCTGGCAGAGCGGGGCTTCTTCCCGGTGGAAGAGCTCAAGACCCTGCGTAAGATCGGCAGCCGCCTGCAGGGCCACCCCAACATGAACAGCGTGCCCGGCGTGGATATGTCCACCGGCAGTCTGGGTCAGGGCATCTCTGCCGCCTGCGGCATGGCACTGGGCGCAAAGCACGCCGGCTCTGCCGTGAACGTTTACGCCATTCTGGGCGACGGCGAGGTGGAAGAGGGCGAATGCTGGGAGGCCTTTATGTTTGCCGCCCACTACGGCCTTTCTAACCTGTGCGTGATGCTGGACCGCAACCATCTGCAGATCGACGGCACCACCGAGACTGTCATGAACAGCGCCCCGCTGGAAGATAAGCTCCGCGCCTTCAACTTCAACGTGGTCACCATCAACGGCCACGACTTTGACCAGATCGAGAGCGCCGTGCAGGCTTTCCACGCCGAGACCGAAAAGCCCACCTGCATCATTCTGGATACCGTCAAGGGCACCGGCGTTTCCTATATGACCAATTCCGTTGCATGGCACGGCAAGGGCCCCAACGATGAAGAGTATCAGGTGGCCATGAACGAGCTGAACGCCGCCTATGCCGCGCTGGAACAGGAGGAGAACTGAGATGGCAGACGTGAAAAAGATCGCGACCCGCGACAGCTACGGCAACACCCTGAAGGAGCTGGCAGCGGAAGGCCACGATGATCTGGTGGTGCTGGACGCTGATCTGGCCGCCGCTACCAAGACCGGGATGTTCCAGAAGGCATACCCGGACCGTCATTTTGACTGCGGCATCGCCGAGGGCAACATGGTAGGCGTGGCTGCAGGTCTGGCAGCCATGGGCTATGTGCCCTTTGTTTCCAGCTTTGCCATGTTTGCAGCCGGCCGCGCCTTCGAGCAGGTGCGCAACTCTGTGGGCTATCCTCACCTGAACGTGAAGATCGGCGCTACCCACGGCGGCATCTCCGTGGGCGAGGACGGCGCTTCCCACCAGTGCTGCGAGGACTTTGCCCTGATGCGCAGCATCCCCGGTATGACCGTCATCTGCCCCGCCGACGATATCGAGGCACGCGCCGCTGTGCGCGCCGCCTACGCCATGGAAGGCCCCGTCTACCTGCGCTTCGGCCGTCTGGCTGTGCCGGTGTTCCACGATGAGACCAACTACCACTTTGAGCTGGGCAAGGGCGAGCAGCTGACCGAGGGCAACGATATTGCCATCATCGCCACCGGCCTGATGGTCAATGAAGCCCGCATGGCTGCCGAGCAGCTGGCTGCCGAGGGCATCCACGCCCGGGTCATCAACATCCACACCATTAAGCCCCTGGACGAGGAGATCGTCATCAAGGCGGCAAAGGAGTGCGGCAAGGTCATCACCGCCGAGGAGCACAACGTCATCGGCGGTCTGGGCGAAGCCGTCTGCGCCGTCCTGAGCGAGAAGCTGCCCACCCCTGTGCGCCGCGTAGGCGTGCAGGACGTGTTCGGCTGCTCCGGCCCCGCATGGGACCTGCTGAAGAAGTACGGTCTGGACGCAGCCACCATCTGCAAGACTGCCCACGAGATGCTGGGCAAGTAAGCGCTTTTTACAGCAGTACGAATTCGATTTTTAAAGCCGCCGCACAAAACACTGTGCGGCGGCTTCTTTTTGCCTCTATAACTGTCCTCTGCACAAGGACAACAGCGAAATGAAAGTCTGCGTTTTGTCTGCATTTTATATCGAAAAGAAAAACGTGCGACTTGATTTATAAAATAAATAAAATCGTTCAAAAGCAAGAGATAAAAAAGGAATAACACGATTGTTCAAGTATGTTTGTTTAAAAGTGAAATATGCTCATGGACTGAAATTGTACAAAAATCATGGGATTTTTTGGGCGTTACGTTAGACAAACCGCAGAAATGAACGCACAGCGCGGCACCCTGAATATCATGCTGGAGACCGAGGTTCAGTCGCTGGACCCGCAGGTAGCCACCGATGGCACCTCCTTTGAGGTCATCGCAGACTACACCGACGGTCTGATGCAGATGGATGCAGACGGCGCAGCAGTTCCCGCCATTGCCGAAACCTACGACATCAGTGAGGACGGCAAGACCTACACCTTCCACCTGCGGGATGCCAAGTGGTCCAACGGCGAAGCCGTTACCGCTGCCGACTTCGTGTTCGGCTGGCAGCGCGCCGTAGACCCCGCCACCGCTTCCGAGTATTCCTATATGCTGTCGGATATCGGTCAGGTGGTCAACGCTGCCGAGATCATTGCAGGCGAGAAGCCCGTCACCGATCTGGGCGTGACTGCTGTGGACGACAAGACGCTGGAAGTCCAGCTGAACGTTCCCGTCAGCTACTTTTTGAGCCTGATGTACTTCCCCACCTTCTATCCGGTCAACGAGGCGTTCTACAACACCTGCAAGGACACCTTCGGCACCAGCCCCGACACGGTGCTGTCCAACGGTGCGTTCAAGCTGACCGACTACCAGCCTGCCGCAACCGCCTTTACGCTGGAAAAGAACCCCGATTACTACGATGCCGGCAAGATCGCTCTGGACGGTCTGGCCTATCAGGTCATCAAGGACAGCCAGCAGGCACTGATGAGCTACCAGACCGGTGCTCTGGACATGACTCTGCTGAACGGCGAGCAGGTGGATCAGGTCAAGGATGACCCCGAGGGCCGCTGGGCTGCCCTGTACGAGGCAGAGCAGATCGTTCTGGAGCAGGCGGTCATCTTCCCCCTGTACGGTCAGTGCAATGCCGAGATGGTCTCCTCTTCCGTTACCGGTGTAGCGTTCCACCCCGTGGCACTGAACCGCGTGTACAAGAACGCCGCTAAGAGCGAGTAAAACTGAAAGCACACTGAACAAGGCCGCACAGTGGCCCGCAAAAAGCCACTGTGCGCCTTTTTGACATTGTGCCTGTCCGCGGCAGACAAACGACTGACCGCGAGATCCCGGAAGGAAAAAGGGGGTCCACCCGACGTGAAAAAATATACGCTCAAGCGAATCCTGACCTCGCTGTTCACGCTGCTGGCAATTCTGCTGGTGCTGTTCATCCTGATGCAGCTGATGCCCGGTTCGCCCTTCAATGATGAAAAGCTGACGCCCGATATGCGGGCAGCCCTGTATGCAAAGTACGGCCTTGACCAGCCCATCTATATCCAGTTCTTCCGCTATGTGGGCAATATGCTCCGGGGCGATCTGGGTGTCAGCTACAATATCTCCAAAAATACGCCCATCTCCCAGCTCATCCAGTCCCGTCTGCCCATCTCCATTCAGGTGGGCGGCATGGCGGTCACGCTGGGTGCCATCGCAGGTCTGGTGCTGGGCATTCTTGCCGCTTTGAAGCGGGATACCGTGGTGGACTCCATCGCCACCATCATCTCGGTCATCGGCGTATCGGTGCCGTCCTATGTGTTCGCGCTGGCGCTGAGCTACACCTTCGGCTTTAAGTTCCGCTGGTTCCCCATGCTGTTTTCCGCCAAGGACATTTTTGGCTCCAGCGTGCTGCCCAGTATCTCGCTTTCCATGTTCACCATGGCGTCCATTGCCCGCTTTACCCGCAGTGAGATGATCGAGGTGCTGGATTCGGATTATATGCTGCTGGCCGTTTTGGGCCCGGGCATGAACAGCTACACCTACTCCGGGCAGGATCTGAGCCAGAAAAACTTTGCGCCCCGCGTGCCGGGCATTGAGCAGTTCGGCATTCTGGACGGCAGCGAGAAGATGAGCACCACCACCGGCACCAAGGTGACCAACGCCTATCAGGAAAAAGACAAGCTGGACGTCTACTACTGGTTCGGCAGCGATCTGTACGGCCGCGACATCTGGACCCGTACATGGGAAGGTGCCCGGGTCTCCCTGATCATCGCGGTGGCGGCGGCCATCATTGATATGGTCATCGGCATGAGCTACGGCCTGATCTCGGGCTACTTCGGCGGCAGAGTGGATATGGTGATGCAGCGCTTTCTGGAGGTAGCCAACGGCATCCCCCGGCTGGTCATCGTCACGCTGCTGCTGCTGGTGCTGCAGCCCGGCATGGTGACCATCATCTTTGCCCTGATGCTGACCGAATGGGTGGGCATGAGCCGCATCGCCCGCGCGGAGATGCTCAAACTGAAGGATCAGGAGTTCGTTCTGGCCTCCCGCACGCTGGGTGCAGGCAGCTTTTTCATCATCTTCAAGGAAGTGCTGCCCAACATCATCGGACCCATCATCACGCAGGTCATGTTCAGTATCCCGACCGCTATCTTCACCGAGGCGTTCCTCTCCTTCGTGGGTCTGGGCATCCCGGTGCCGCAGTGCTCGCTGGGCTCTCTGATCAGCGAGCTGTACAACAGCTTCACCACCCACCCCTATCAGATCATCCCGCCCATTGTGGTCATGAGCCTGCTGATGCTCAGCTTCAACCTCGTGGCGGATGGTCTGCGCGAGGCGCTGGACCCCAAGATGAAGAGTATGTAAGGAGGAACACCCCATGCCTGAAGCAAAAAAAGAACAGGTCTTGTCGGTGCGAGACCTTGATATCACCTTTAAGACCACCGCAGGCCCGGTGCACGCCATCCGCGGTGTGAACATCGACCTGTACAAGGGCGAGACGGTCGCGCTGGTGGGCGAGTCCGGTTCCGGCAAGTCCGTCACCATGAAAGCCGCCATGGGCATTCTGGCCAAGAATGCCACCGTGAACAGCGGCAGCATCCGGTTCAGCTACCACCACGCCGACGGCAGCCCGGAGACCGTAGACCTGCTGCAAAAGGACAAAAAGTGGATCCGCCGCCACATCAACGGCAAGCGCATCGCCATGGTGTTCCAGGACCCCATGGCATCCCTGAACCCCCGCAAAAAGGTGGAGGACATCATCGGCGAGGGTCTGGATATCCACCATCTGTGCAAAACGCAGGCAGAGCGCCGCGAAAAGGTGGAAAAGATCCTTGCTAAGGTCGGCCTTGCCCCGGAGCACGCCGAGCGCTACCCCCACCAGTTCTCCGGCGGTCAGCGTCAGCGCGTGGGCATTGCCCGCGCCCTCATCATGAACCCCAAGCTCATCATCGCGGATGAGTGCATCTCGGCGCTGGATGTGTCCATTCAGGCGCAGATCCTGAACCTGTTGAAGGATCTTCAAAAGGAATTTTCTACAGCATATCTCTTTATCTCTCACGATATTGGCGTGATCCACTATATGTCGGATTTTATCGTTGTGATTAACCGTGGCCGCATTGTGGAGCAGGGAGAGGGGAGCCAGTTGATCCGTACGCCGAAAGACGACTATACAAAACGGCTGATTGCAAGCTCATGTTCAACGGGGGAGGGCTGTGTATGCGGTGTACGGTAATCGGCTGCTGGGGGGGGTGCTGTCGGGTAAACGAAGCCTGTAGTGCTTATCTGTTGAGTTGCCAAGGAGAACATCTACTTCTGGACTGCGGCAGCGGGGCGGCGTCTATGCTGCAGAACGCATTGCCTCTTCAGGAGTTACACCATGTGCTGCTGTCCCACTATCATTACGACCACTGCAGCGACGCGGGGGCACTGAGCTATGGCAGGCTGATCCAAATGCAGACTGGGGCTGCACAGCAACCACTGCATTTTTATGGGTTGCCGGTCGAACCGTATTTTGAACATTTGACCATGGAGCCGTATACCTATGCGCAGACTATTGGGGCAGATGATAAGCTGCAGATCGGGCCATTTTGCTGCACCTTTCACAAAACAGCACATCCGGTGGAGTGCCTTGCGGTAAAAGTAAAATGTGGGCAGTCCACTCTGGTGTATACGGCAGATGGCGCCTATACGCCCAAACTGGCAGAGTTTGCAGAGGGTGCCGATCTTCTGATCGCAGAGTGCAGCCTGTATGCCGGGGCGGATGGAGCCCGTGCTGGCCACATGACCAGTACGGACGTGGCCCAACTGGGGTGTAAGGCTGCGCCAGGCATGCTGCTACTCAGTCATCTGCCGCTGTATGGGGACCCTCATCTGCTGGTGGACCAGGTGAAGGCCCAGTGGAACGGAGAAGTGCGCCTGGCACAGACACTGATGACGGTGGAACTGCCAGCCCTGAAACGGGAGGAGAGTGTGCGCCATGGCTACTCGCTGGGCAACGAAAAAAGCCTGTTCAGCGGGTGGAGCGACGTACCGCTCACAGAAAGGGGGCGCCGGGAACTGAGGGAGCTGCGGCAGGTAATCCGCTACCCTAGGACAGGACGCTACTTCAGCTCCGACCTTTCCCGTTGCAGGGAGACGTTTCAGGAACTGTACGGACCGCACATCGTACTGGACGGCCTGCGCCCGGAGTTCCGCGAGATCTGTTTTGGCTCATTGGAAAACCGTCCTGGTACACAGGAGGACTTTATGCATTTTTTCCGGGCTTGGCTGGCAGGGCACCCCATCCTTGATGTAGAGACATATAAGGCGTTTCGCCGGA
>OHTN01000690.1_pt1 | contig 12885 bp, 10 predicted proteins | sample 1578971 | NCBI WGS metagenome assembly OHTN01 (sample SAMEA3879509, study PRJEB24766) | human gut metagenome | biome: human-associated habitat; feature: feces | place: USA | collected 1985/1987 | reverse complement strand
CAAAGGTAAGAACTTTTACGATAAAGGGCAAGGTATAAACGCGGAGCCGCTTACCGCTGTAACGCCCTTTGCTCTTTCACTCTTATGTATCTCTTATAGCACCAAGTTTCGATATTTGTAAAAACAATTTTCTCCACTCCGTATAGGTTGTCCTACATGGAGTGGAGAATTTCGTATCGTGTGGAGTATCTTCTATGTCATGACCAGATCCAGGTCCTTTGTGAGCTTTTTCATCGCAGGGTTCTTCTCCATAAGAAGTTCCAGAACTTCATTCTTGGTCAGAACCTTGCCTACCTCTTCCTGGTCAGCAAGGCGGTAGCTGATGCTCAGTTCGCTGTTGTGAAGACCTAAGACGAAAGTCTTGAGAATGCGGTTCTTGATGTTCAAAACGTCGTCTAGTAAGAGCTGGTTGTTGATGATAACCTCTATCTGCGGATAGTTGGTTATCTTCGGTACAATACTCTTCATGCGGTTGGCTAATCCTATGAAATCCAGCTTGTTCTGCATTCTCATGCACATACTGAACCATGTTGCTTCCACCTGCTCCTGGGTGAACTCGTTCTGGTCGCCCGTGATGGTCGCTTTTTCCTCATTGGTATCATCATACGGACTGTGCAGGCGGCGCTGGTTCTCCTCCCTCTTCTTCAGGTTAGAGAAAGTCATGCCTATGCCGCCCAGCTTGATATTCTTGAGTCGTGGCTTGTGAGGCGATGCAGTATCAGTAACAGCTCCGGCAGCGGCTGAGCCTTCTGGAGAGGCAGATGCGGCTGCGGTGGCAGATGCAGGATAATATGCAGAATAAGATGCAGCATTGGAGGCTGCAGAAGCGGCTGCCGGTGCCCCTGACGAAGGCACAGCAGTAGCTGTAGCAGCAGACGTTCCCGGCTGTGATGACCGGTTTTCGCTGCTGCCAGAAGGCTCAGAACCTGCACCCTGAGAGGCAAGCTTAGACTGGGCCAGGAGTTTCTGAAACAGGGATTTTAATCTATTGGGCGTACGCCCCGCACTAGGCACATCCTGATCCTCGGGCTGCGTAATCTGGCCTATCTGTATCAGGGTGAGCTCTACCAGTAATCGCTTGTTGCTGCTGGCGCGGTAATGGATATCGCACTGGTTCATCAGTTCCAGCGCCTTATATAAGAAAGGTGTAGGTGCCTTCTGGGCCTGAGCCTGGAACTTGGCTTTCTGGTCGTCGCTGGTCTCGAGCAGAGGCAGGGTCTGAGGGTCCTTCGCCATCATCACATTGCGCACATGCTGGGCAAGCCCCTGTATCATGTTGCCGCCATCGAAACCGCGGCTCAGAATGCCGTCGAGTGTTACCATCATCTCGGCCACCTTATTCTCCAAAGCCAGGTCTACCAGACGGAAATAGTTGTCGCTGTCGAGCACGTTCAGGTCCTCGATCACCTTCTGGTAAGTGATGTTGCCCATGCAGAAACTGGCAGCCTGGTCGAAGATAGAGAGGGCATCGCGCATACCTCCGTCAGCCTTTTCGGCTATCACGGCGAGCGCCTGCTCTTCATATTGTATGCCTTCCTTCTCAGCCACCATCTTCAGGTGGTTGATGGTGTTGGCTACCGTCATTCGCTCGAAGTCGTAAATCTGGCATCGGCTCAGGATGGTAGGCAGAATCTTATGCTTCTCGGTAGTGGCGAGGATGAAGATGACATGCTGAGGTGGCTCTTCCAGCGTCTTGAGAAAGGCGTTGAAGGCGGCTGTAGAGAGCATGTGGACCTCATCGATGATAAACACCTTATACTTGCCTACCTGAGGCGGAATGCGGGTTTGCTCCATCAGAACCTTAATCTGGTCAACACCGTTGTTGCTGGCGGCATCCAGCTCGAAGATGTTGTAGGAACGCTGCTCGTTGAAGGCACGGCAGCTCTCACATTCGTTGCACGCTTCGCCGTCTTCACGAGGATGCTCGCAGTTGATTGCCTTCGCAAAAATGCGGGCACAAGTGGTTTTTCCCACACCTCTCGGACCGCAGAAAAGATAGGCGTGCGCCAGCTTGCCGCTCTTCACTGCATTCTTCAAAGTGGTGGTCAATGCACTCTGTCCGACAACCGAATCGAAGGTCATCGGACGGTACTTTCTTGCAGAAACTATATACTCTTCCATTATTTTTTCTTAATTGATGATGCAAAGATAACAAAAAAATATTATCTTTGCAAACAAATTCGGAAGAAATGAGTAAAAAACTTGGTATTATATGGAATTATCTCGCTCATTATAAGTATCTTATAGTGATTGTAACGGGTGTTCTGGTAGTTGGTGTAGTTGACGACAACAGTGTAAGGCAGCACATTAAGTACCAGATAGAGATAGCTACGCTCCGTTCGGAGATAGAAAAGTATCGTGAGCAGTATGAAAACGACAAGCATACCTTGCGCGATATGCAGCATGGTGCGCGGGCATTTGAGAAGATAGCCCGCCAGCGTTATTTCATGAAGGCTGATGATGAAGACATCTTTGTATTGAGTTCGGATATTCCGGAAAAAACTAACGAACAAGACGAAAATGAAACAATTGAGTAAACTGGAAAGTGCTATTTTCTTGCTGGGCGGCGTGCTGATGGTTGTCGGTGCGGCTTGCTTCGCATTTGGTTTTTCACATCCGCAGCTGGTGCAGGTAACGAGCTGGGGGTTCCTGCTGGGCACCATACTGTTCAGTGTAATGCAGGCGATGCAGTTCTATGAGGGACCTTCGCTGGTTATCCACCGCCTGAAGCGCATGCAGTATGTAGCAGACATCTTCTTCGTGCTCTCAGGCATCTCGATGGTAGATACGGTGTATGCTTTCCTGCGCCGCTGGTTTGAGAATTATGAGACCTATATCACCTATTTCTATAATAAGTGGGTAGTCTTCCTCCTCATCGCAGCCCTGCTGGAACTGTATACCACGCATCGCATCTCTCATGAACTGAAGAAGGAAAACAATCAGTAATATAGAAGGACGAGAAAAAAGCTTTCGGTGGTCAATAGGAGTGCAAACAAAACATAAATGTTGTAAGAATGAATTAAATTGCAGCAATTTATTTCGTCAGTTCAAATTAAGATTGTATTTTTGTTCACCGAAAGTGATATAGATAGCTTATGAATAGAATATTTTACGCATTCATTGCCTTGATGGCACTTGCATCTTGTGCCAACAGTTACGATATCTCGGGTACTTCTAACGTAAGTACTCTGGACGGACGCATGCTGTACCTTAAGATACTGGAAAACAACGATTTCAAGAACGTGGATTCTTGCGATGTAGTGCATGGACAGTTCCATTTTCAGGGTTCTGTCGACTCTATGAAGATGGCGAATATCTTCATGGATGATGACCCTGTGCTGCCGCTGGTGCTGGAGAGTGGAAGCATTACGGTGAAGCTCGATGATACACAGCAGGTGGTAAGCGGTACTCCTATGAACGATAAACTCTTCGGATTCTTCAAGAAATACCAGCAGATTCAGAATCAGTTGCGCGAACTGGTACACAAGCACGACCAGGCTATCATGAACGGTAGCGATATGGTGGCTGTCAACAAGCAGCTGAACGAGGAATCCATCCGCCTTTCTGAGCAGGAAGACAAGCTCATCACTTCGTTTGTTACCGACAACTTCAACAATGTGCTGGGACCGGGCGTCTTCTTCCTCGTTACAATGGGCAACCAGTATCCGATGCTTTCTCCTTGGATTGAGGATATCATGAGCAAGGCTACCGACTATTTCAAGAATGATCCTTATGTAAAGGACTATTATAAGAAAGCTCAAGAGAATCAGGAGATTATGAACGGTACACGAGATGCGCAGAGCGGCATGCAGCCAGAGATGGAAGCGGCTCCACAGGTAAATCCTGATGCGGCTCCGGCACCTACAGCCAACGAATTGGCTGCGCCTACGATTCCTGAAAAACAGGAAGGTAAGGAGTAGAAACAGGGCTCTTTCAAGGTCTTGGGCATTAACATCTTGTAAAACTCTTCATTTTATAAGTTTAGTAATATGAAATTAATCAAGAATGGAACCATAATAAATGAGGGTCGCTCTTTTGTGGGCGACCTCTTGTTGGATGGTGAATTTATCAAGGAGATATATGAAGGCGAGGCACCCCGTGGCAATTACGATGAAGTCATCGATGCCTCGGGGTGTTTTGTTTTGCCGGGTGTGATTGATGATCATGTTCACTTCCGTGAGCCGGGACTTACGCAGAAGGCTGACATCGAGAGCGAAAGCCGCGCTGCTGCCTTTGGTGGTGTGACCAGTTATTTTGATATGCCTAACACGATACCTCAGACTACCACTCTGGAGGCCTGGCAGGCAAAGCGGCAGCTGGGCGCTGAGAAGAGTCATGTGAACTACAGTTTCTTCTTTGGTGCTACCAATGATAATGTAAATGATTTTGAACAGCTCGATACGCATCGTGTTCCGGGAATCAAGCTCTTTATGGGCTCCAGTACGGGCAATATGCTGGTGGATAAATATGAGGCGCTGCAGGCTATCTTCAAGAAGGCGAAAGAGCTGGATTTGCCGGTGATGACCCACTGTGAGGATACCGAAATCATTAACCGCAACATGCAGCTGGCTAAGCAGAAATGGGGTGAAGACCCTGCCGTAGAACATCATCCGGAAATACGCAGCGAGGAGGCTTGCTATGAAAGCAGCCGTCTGGCGGTGCTGCTGGCTAAGGAAAGCGGGGCGCATCTCCATATCGCTCACGTTACTACGGCTAAGGAACTGGAGTTCTTTGGTAAGGATGAAAATATTACAGGCGAGGCTGTTGTGGCTCATCTCATGTTCTCGGATAAAGATTACGCTGTGAAGGGCGCACGCATTAAATGCAACCCTGCAGTAAAGACCGCTGCTGACCGCGATGCTTTGCGTAAGGCGCTGAGTAATGGTAAGATAACTGTAGTGGGTACCGATCATGCTCCTCATCAGTTAAAGGATAAACAGGGCGGTTGTGCCAAGGCTGCATCAGGTATGCCAATGGTACAGTTCTCGCTGGTAAGCATGCTGAAACTTGTTGACGAAAAGGTAATCAGTATCGAGCGCCTGGTTGAACTGATGTGCCATAATCCAGCCCGTCTGTTCCATATCAGTCAGCGCGGCTTCCTGCGTCCGGGGTATAAGGCAGATGTCGTTGTGGTGCGCAAGGGAGAGCCTTGGAAGGTGACCGCAGAGGTGATTCAGAGCAAGTGTAAATGGAGCCCTGTAGCGGGTGATGAGTTTGCATGGAAAGTGGAACAGACTTTCTGTAACGGTAGTCTGATCTATAACAAAGGCGTGTTTGATGCCGCTTGCAGAGGAGAGGAACTGGAGTTCAGAAACAATTCCTGAAAAAGGGAAATTTTACGGGAATTGTAAAATAAAATATCGTATCGGATGCGAAGAATAGTATACAATATAAGCGAAATTGAGCCATATATCAACTGGCTATACTTTTATCATGCCTGGGGATTGAGCGGCAAACCTCGAGAGGAAAAGGAAAAACTGAAAGCTGAGGCGCTCGATATGCTCCATTCATGGGAAGGCGAATATCATACCTATGCCGTCTTCGGACTCTTCGAGGCGAACAGCGAGGGGGATGATATCTGGCTGGAAGGGCAGAAAGTCCGCTTCCCGATGCTCCGTCAGCAGCATCCGGCGGCTCAGGGAGAACCCAATCTCTGTCTGGCTGATTTCATCCGTCCTCTGGACAGTGGAATAACAGACCGGCTGGGTATCTTCTGCACGACGGTAGATGGCGGTCTGGAGAAGAAATATCGCTCGGACGACTACCTCAATATGATGGCACAGACACTCTGCGACCGGTTGGCTGAAGCCACGGCAGAAAAGTTGCACGAAGAGGTGAGACGCAGCATCTGGGGCTATGCTCCCGGCGAGCAGCTGAGCATCGAAGACCAGCATCTGGAACGCTATCAGGGCATCCGTCCGGCTATAGGATATCCTTCGTTGCCCGATACCAGTGCCAACTTCATCATCGACCAGCTCATCGATATGAGTCAGGTGGGCATCCGGCTCACCACAAGCGGAATGATGACGCCTCATGCCAGTGTCTCGGGGCTGATGTTTGCACATCCCAAGGCGCGGTATTTCGAACTGGGACGGATAGGAGACGACCAGCTTCGCGACTATGCACAGCGCAGAGGAGTGCCCGTGCAGGCAATGAAAACGTATCTTCAATCAAGTTTGATCAAAAAATGATAGCAAGAATATTGATACCCGTAGTGGTATTCACCCTGTTGCCGTATCTGTGGATATATAAAAGGTATGGCAAGTTATGGCTGAAAAGTCTCTGGCAGCGGGTGCTCTTCTGGTTGCCGGCTTTCGTGGTTATCGCCTACAGTGCATATATCACGATGCTGCCCAACTTCCTGCCACGCAATCCGGTGCTCATCGACATCTGGTTTGTGATAATGGCAGTATGTGCGGTTCCGCAGTTTGTCTTCAGCCTGTTCAGTGTCTTCGGTTGGTGCTGTATGCGGCTCCTTCACGGCCATCGCAACTGGGGCAAGCTCCTCGGACTGGTAGTGGGAGCGGTGGCGTTCTTCTGCTTTATCTACGGATTTACCGAAGGTTTTCCTAAGATGCAAGTCAAGCGTATCACCATCTATGTACCTAATCTGCCGAAGTCTTTCGAGGGCTATCGCATCGTTCAGTTCAGCGATATCCATCTCGGGTCATACTATGGCTGGCGTGGTCATCTGCCTCAGCGCGATATCGACAGCATTAATGCCGAAAAACCTGATCTGATTTGCTTTACGGGTGATTTACAGAATGTTACGCCCGATGAACTGCCTGAGTATCAGGCGCTGCTCAGCAGTCTGAAAGCCAGAGATGGCGTGATGAGTGTGCTGGGCAATCACGATTACACCTATTATATGGATGTAGATGATGAGCAGGAGATAGCTGCGCTCGAGAAGCGGATGCAGGACTTCCAGCGGAGTTGCGGATGGCGCCTGCTGATGAATGAGCATGTGGCGGTGCATAGAGGCGCTGACAGCATCTATGTAGCTGGTACAGAGAACTATGACAATCCAAAGCGAACCAATGTAAGGAAGGCGCTGTATGGCATCAGACCGGGCTCTTTCGTGCTGATGCTGCAGCATATTCCGAAGCAATGGCGCGAGACTTGGCCTTCTACTATTAATAAGGAGAAGGATGAGGATGGCGATGTGATAGGACCTGACAGGAAGGATTCGCTGGTCGTAGCACCGCAGCTTACGCTGAGCGGTCATACGCATGCGGGGCAGATCAGTATCCTGGGCTTGCGTCCGTCGATGTTCACTCCTTATGATTACGGCCTCTTCGAAGAGGAGGGTTGCCAGCTCTATACCACATCGGGTCTGGGCGGTACCGTTCCAATCCGCATAGGGGCTACGGCAGAAATCGTGGTCATCACACTCAAAAGAAAATAAGGAGTGTTGAGTGTTAAATGTTGAGTGTTAAATTATTCATTCTTAAATAAAAAATGAAGTACTTATATCGTCTGTATCAGTTTGTAATATGCTTGCCTATCCTGTTGGTAGCTAGCGTTTTAACCAGTTTAACTACTGTTTTGGGATGTATGCTGGGCAATGGCCATTTCTGGGGTTATTATCCCGGCAAGTATTGGTCCTGGCTTTGGGTCCGCATCCTCCTCCTGCCTGTAAAGGTAGAGGGACGTGAGCATCTCAAGAAGAACCAGAGTTATGTTTTCGTGGCCAATCATCAGGGCGCTTTCGATATCTTCCTGATATACGGTTTCCTGGGCAGAAACTTCAAGTGGATGATGAAGAAGGGCTTGCGCAAAGTGCCTCTCATCGGTATCGCCTGTGAGTATGCGCACCACATCTTTGTAGACAAGAGCGGACCTTCTAAGATCCGTGCTTCTTATGACCGTGCTCGCGAGGTGCTTAAAGAGGGCATGTCGCTGGTGGTATTCCCAGAGGGTGCCCGTTCGTTTACGGGGCACATGGGCGTGTTCCGCCGCGGTGCTTTCATGCTTGCCGATGAACTGCAGTTGCCGGTATGTCCGCTTACCATCAATGGCAGTTTTGATGTGAAGCCTCGCATGAAGGACATCTACTGGGCTTTCTGGCATCCTCTGAAGCTCACCATTCATGAGCCTATCGAGCCGATTGGCAAGGGAGCTGACAATATCAAGAACCAGATGAACAAGAGCTATGAGGCAATCATGAACGGACTTGACAAGAAATATCAGGGTTTTGTAGAGAATCCGGACCAATAATTTCGGGTTTTTGCTTGTTATTTCAAAAATAAGTTGTAATTTTGCATCTGTATTACATTATTTAGTATCAGAATCATTAAAATTAGAAGAAGTTATGAGTGATAGCATAGTAATCATTCCTACATATAATGAGAAGGAAAACATCGAGAAAATCATCCGTGCTGTCTTCGGTCTCGAAAAGCAGTTTGATATCCTCGTTATCGATGACGGAAGTCCTGACGGTACTGCTGCCATTGTTAAAGGCTTGATGGCTAATGAGTTTGCCGGTCGTCTGCATATCCTGGAGCGTTCGGGTAAACTCGGTTTGGGTACTGCCTATATCATGGGCTTCAAATGGTCATTGAAGCAGGGCTATGACTTCATCTTCGAGATGGATGCCGACTTCAGTCATGATCCTAATGATTTGCCTCGTCTCTATGCGGCAACTCACGATGAGGGGTATGATGTGGCTGTAGGCTCAAGATATATTTCGGGTGTGAACGTGGTCAACTGGCCTATCGGACGCGTTTTGATGAGCTATTTCGCTTCTAAATACGTACGTATCGTAACCGGATTTAAGGTGAATGATACCACAGCTGGATTCGTCTGCTACCGACGTAAGGTATTGGAAACCATAGATTTGGATGCTATCCGCTTCAAGGGCTATGCTTTCCAGATAGAGATGAAATATACGGCTCATCGAATAGGTTTCAAGATCAAGGAGGTGCCTGTCATCTTTGTTAACCGTCGTGAAGGTGTGAGCAAGATGAGTGGTGGCATCTTTGGTGAGGCTTTCTTTGGCGTGATGCGACTGCGCCTGGATGGCTGGTTCAAGAAATATCCGAAGAAGGATTAATACTCAGTAATCAGTAATCACTAATCAGTACTTGGATGGAAATCCAAAAGATAGAAAAAACATACGGGCGTTCGCCACAGGCGGATGCCCTCTTTGATTTGATGGGGAAGAAGTCGGTTCATTCCATTTTTCTCCAGGGTTTGCTGTGCTCTTCGGCTCCGATGTTCTTTGCTTCTCTGCAGGGGAAGATGAGGCGTTCGGTACTCTTCGTACTGGATGATGCCGATGAAGCAGGCTATTTTTATCACGATCTCACTCAGATGATGGGGCAGGAGAAGGTCTTCTTCTTTCCTTCCAGCTATCGGCGTGCCGTGAAATACGGACAGCGTGATGCAGCGAACGAAATCCTACGTACAGAGGTGCTGGCGCGCCTCTCTTCGGGAGGACATTTTCTGGTAGTCACTTATCCCGATGCACTGGCAGAACTCGTTGTGGCTAAGCAGAATCTGGATGAACGGATTCTGAAACTGACTGTAGGCCAGCAGATTGCTCAGACCGATGTGGTTCATACCCTGCGCGATTTCGAACTCAAAGAAACCGATTATGTTTATGAACCGGGTCAGTTTGCCGTGCGTGGAAGCATCCTCGATGTCTATTCCTACAGCTGCGAATATCCGTTCCGTATCGACTTCTTCGGCGATGAGATTGACACCATCCGTACCTTTGATGTTGAGACCCAGCTCTCGCAGGCGAAGCGCACAGAGATAGAAATCGTGCCCGAACTCGCCCATATCGAGAGCAACAAGCAGTGTTTCCTCAATTTCCTCTCCGAAAGTACGCCAGTCGTTGCGAAAGACCTTTCTTTCGTTTGCGACCGCATCGGTCAGATTTATACCGAAGGCTTCTCATCGCAGAGCCTTACCGAGCAGCTGGAGGGAGCTACTGAGGTAGAGGCTGAGCGCATCAGACATGACATGAAGACCGAGCTCAACCTCGTTTCTCCGCTCGATTTCAAGAAGGCAGTAGCGGCTCATCTCCGTATCGAGTTCGGCAAGGTCGCTCCGTCAGAGAGTTCGGCTGTGATACCTTTCAATATCGCTCCACAGCCTCTTTTCCATAAGAATTTCAATTTGCTTTGCCAGACTCTGGAGGATTTCCTGCTCCAGGGTTACACCTTATATATATTGGCAGATAGCCAGAAGCAGCAACAGCGCCTGAAGGATATCTTTGAAAGCGAAGAGCTGAAGCGCTACGCCATCCGTTTTACACCGGTAGACAAGACGCTTCATGAAGGCTTTACTGACCATGACAAGAAGTGCTGTTTCTTTACCGATCATCAGATTTTTGACCGTTTTCATAAATATAACCTGCGCTCAGATAAAGCGAGAGCCGGCAAGATGGCACTCACCATGAAGGAACTGCAGGAGATGGAAGTGGGAGATTTTATCGTGCATGTAGACTTCGGTATCGGCAAGTTCGGCGGTCTGGTTAGGGTTCCTGCGGGCAACAGCTATCAGGAAATGATCCGCATCGTCTATACGAACAATGACAAGGTGGATGTTTCTATCCACTCGCTTTATAAAATCAGCAAATATCGCCGCAGCGATACCGGTACTCCGCCTCGCCTGTCTACACTGGGTACAGGTGCTTGGGATAAACTCAAGGACAAAGCTAAGAAGCGAATCAAGGACATTGCGCGCGACCTGATCAAACTCTATGCCCAGCGCCGACGGGAGAAGGGATTCGCCTTCAGTGCCGACAATTATCTGCAGCATACGCTGGAGGCTTCCTTCCTGTATGAAGATACGCCAGACCAGAATAAGGCTACTCAGGAGGTGAAGAAGGATATGGAGAGCGGCAGACCGATGGACCGTCTGGTTTGTGGCGATGTGGGCTTCGGCAAGACTGAGGTTGCCATCCGTGCAGCCTTCAAGGCAGCGTGCGACAGCAAGCAGGTTGCGGTGCTGGTGCCTACTACCGTTCTGGCTTTCCAGCACTATCAGACTTTCAAAAAGCGTCTGGAAGGCATGCCTGTAAGGGTAGACTATCTCAGTAGAGCCCGTACAACGAAGGAAACCAGAGAGGTGCTTGACGCCCTGAAAGAGGGTAAGATTGATATCCTCATAGGTACGCATAAGCTGATATCAAAGACCGTGAAATGGCATGACCTGGGACTGCTCGTCATCGATGAAGAGCAGAAGTTCGGTGTGTCTACCAAAGAGAAACTCCGTCAGCTCAAGGTAAATGTCGATACACTCACGATGAGTGCCACTCCGATTCCGCGAACCCTCCAGTTCTCTCTGATGGGCGCCCGGGATATGAGTATCATGCGCACTCCGCCACCTAACCGTTATCCGATTCATACCGAACTGGTAACGTTTAGTAGTGAAGTTATCTGCGATGCCATCAATTTCGAGATGAGCCGAAACGGACAGGTTTATTTCGTATGCGACAGAATATCCAAGCTTCCGGAGCTCAAGATGCTCATCGAGAAGCATATCCCAGACTGTAGGGTAGCAATCGGTCACGGACAGATGAAGCCTGAGGATTTGGAGAAAATCATCATGGGCTTTATCAATTATGATTATGATGTACTGCTTTCTACCACTATTGTAGAGAACGGTATCGACATTTCCAATGCCAATACGATTATCGTGAGCGATGCTCATCACTTCGGATTGAGTGACTTGCATCAGATGCGTGGACGCGTAGGAAGAAGCAATAAGAAGGCTTTCTGCTATCTGATGGCGCCACCTAAGAGTGTACTTACTCCTGAGGCGCGTCGCCGTCTGGAGGCTCTGGAGACGTTCAGCGAACTGGGTAGCGGCTTCAATCTCGCCATGCAGGACCTGGATATCCGCGGTGCGGGTAATCTGCTGGGCTCTGAGCAGAGCGGTTTTATGGAAGATCTGGGTTATGAAACCTACCAGAAGATTCTCTCTCAGGCTGTCACAGAGTTGAAGAACGAGGAGTTCTGTGATCTTTATCAGGAGAAGATGGATGAAGGTGCCCAGCTTACGGGTGATGATTTCGTTGACGATTGTGGCATAGAGAGCGATCTGGAGATGTATTTTCCTCAGACTTATGTGCCGGGTGACAGTGAGCGCATGCTCCTTTATCGTGAACTGGACCGTCTGGAGAGCGATGAGGAAGTAGAGGCTTACCGCAAGCGTATGATAGACCGTTTTGGTCCTGTGCCTCATGAAGCAGACGAACTGATGCATGTGGTAGGTCTGCGTAGGGTAGGCAAGAAGCTAGGTTGCGAGAAGATTATTCTCAAGCAGGGCTATATGCAGATGCAGTTTGTGAGCAATGTAAACAGTCCGTTCTACAGAAGTCAGATGTTTAACCGCATACTCGCTTACGTTACCAGTCATATTCAAGATTGTGTTCTGAAGGAAAAATTCAACAAGCGAATGCTTCGCATCAATGATGTGAAGACAGTAGGACAGGCTGTAAATCTGTTGAATCAGATATCGCAGATAGATTTAGGTAATGAGAAAAAATAATCTGTGTCTGCAGTCTATGGGTAAAAACCTGTATCAATTGTGGAAGTAGACAATAAAACAGACTGTTGATTTATACTGAAAGGTTAGAAATCTGACAACGTTACATGATGATATGTCAACTTTACATGATAATATGTTTCAGTTTAGTGTATAAAAAAAACATTGGAATCTCAATATCCCTATTGAACTCCAATGTTTTATTTTTTGTATAAGTAAAAGATGATGATAAGCGTTTCACAACGCATTTTGAATTTTTCTGTTGCAAAGATACTATTTTTCATTATAATATAGGGGGTAATATTTAGTATTTTATGGGGTAATATTTGATTAAATTTATAGAAATAACACTGAAAATACACTTATATAACAAATAATACCTGTAGA
>OHTN01000688.1_pt1 | contig 12973 bp, 8 predicted proteins | sample 1578971 | NCBI WGS metagenome assembly OHTN01 (sample SAMEA3879509, study PRJEB24766) | human gut metagenome | biome: human-associated habitat; feature: feces | place: USA | collected 1985/1987 | reverse complement strand
GTGTCCTACCGATGCCATCCATCTGACGAGCCTCGCCGAGAAATCGGCCGTCCAAATCGGTCATGCCGTATGGATTAAGGAGAATTGCATCTGCATCACAGACAAGATGGAATGCGGGAACTGTGCCCGCCATTGTCCGGCCGGTGCCATACAGATGGTTCCTTCAGACCCGGAAGACGAAGCCTCCATCAAGATACCGGTAGTCAACGCCGAACGCTGTATCGGATGCGGAGCATGCGAGAACCTTTGTCCGTCGCGTCCGTTCAGTGCCATTTATGTGGAAGGCCATGTGATGCACAGAACTGTCTGAAGCAGCTTTATCACCCTAATATCCATTTATAATTTCAGTCCTATCACAATGAAAGAAGACAATAAGAACAAGATAAACCGCCGCGATTTCTTCAAACTCGCCGGTGCAGGAACGCTTGCCTCGGCAGCAGCCCTATACGGCTGTTCGGGCAACAAGAACAACGGGGAAAGCGAATCGGCCGCACTGGGCGAGATACCAACCGGCAAGATGACCTATCGTACCAACCCCAACACGGGCGACCGGGTTTCTCTGCTGGGATACGGATGCATGCGATGGCCCACCCGGAAACGCGCCGATGGGAATGGAGACGAAATAGACCAGGAAGCCGTGAACGACCTGATAGACTATGCCATTGCTCACGGAGTGAACTATTTCGACACCTCTCCCGCCTATGTGCAAGGTCTGTCGGAGCGCGCCACAGGCATTGCCTTAAAACGCCATCCACGGGAGAAATTCTTCCTTGCCACAAAGCTGTCCAACTCTCCCAGACTTCATCGTCCGCATATCCTCCTTCTGTACCGAAGTGGCTGCGGTAGAAACGGGAGTCGAAGCCGTACTCCCGGTATTTGTCGGAAATCTGCTGGAGCAAGGCTTGCCAGCCGTCTTTCCGCTTTGCCATGGACCATTCCAGCACGAGTTTCATCCCGGTCCGTTCCGACTGGCTTTTCCGGAGGTGGTACCTCTCCTTCTCCAAGTTCAATTGGATGAACTGAATCATGGTGTCGTAAAAGATACGTGCACAGACCTCATCGCCCAGCACCTGCACCTTGACCATGGAGTCGTTCATCACAGAGAGTAGATAGGCATACAAGGGCTCGGTATCCGTCTCTGCGCACTCTCCGGTGGCAACGAAACGGTCCAGTGCCTGCACATAGAAGGCGGTGTCATATCGGGTGACGGTGGTGTTCATCTTCTTCTTGGTTACTGGAGGATTATTCGTCTCCATATCTCAGTTTGCGCATGTCCACACGCGCCCAGGCTATTTCCTTGCGGACGATGGAGACGTATTGAGCTACGCTCTTTTTGTCTTCTTCGGAGACGAAAAGGTTGTCGGACAAATCTCTTACCAGGCGGTCTATGCTGGTGGCGGCGGCGTCCAGTTCCGTCTCGTAGTCACGGTCGGTGACGGAGAGGTTTCCCAGCCAGAGTTGTTGCTCCTCACCTCGTTGCAGACGCCGCATGGGGAAGCGCACACCGTTGATGTAGAGATGCTTGTCGTCGCGGTAGAGGGTGACGCGTTCGGTGCCTTCCTCTTTCACGGCGCCGGTGTCGGCAAAGGCGCGGATGATGGTACGCTTGGGATTGATGGGGTCGGCATACATTACGCCCAAGGTGGGGGCATCTTTGGCGCTGTACTCCTTCAGATTTCTGTAGTCCACGATAAAGATGTAGGTGTTGCCCGTACCATGTTTCTCCACCTGGTAGTAGAAATGTTCCGTTATCAGCAGGTCATCGTCCCTACGGTCGCCGGCAAGGCGGGCTTTGTCGAGGGCTTCGCGCACACGGCTGACTTTCAAATCGGATTTCAGCGAGGAGGCGATACCGGCAATCTGTTTTGTGTGGGACACGAATAAGGCACGGATAACGATGTCACGGATGGCAACGCTCTCATCAGGCTCACTCCATAGACAGTGGTAGACGGGAAGCAGGTCGGTCATGGAGACTTCCGTGCGGCCGTGGACGAAGGCGGAGGTCTTGAGCAGCTTCACGATGTTCTTCCAGCGGCGGTCGCTGACGTAGACATTGCGGCGCAGGTCGGAGTCTTGCATCTCTACGCTTGTCAGTCCGTGGCGAATGGCTGTGATGCAGGAAAGAACATCGAGAGGCAAGGTTACGCGGCGTATCTCAGCTTGCCATTCGGCATACTCGCGGTCGGAGATTTGCCATTCGCAAGCAGTCGTTTCCGGATGGTCGGCAGAATCGTCCAGCAGCATTTTGTAGAAAGATTCTTCCTGCTTGACGCAGGTGCAGAGAATGCGGATAAGGAAACGGTCCCATAGGGCTTCTAGTCCCTCGCCTTGAGCGGGCAGTTCGTTACTGGCAGCTACGAGCAGTTTGAGGGGGAGATGCAGTTCCTTGTCGCCATTGCGGAAAAGTTTCTCGTTGATGACGGTCAGCAGAGTGTTCTGTATGGCAGGGCCTGCTTTCCATATTTCGTCCAGAAACACGACATCGGCTGTGGGCAGATAGCCGTCGATGGCACGTTCATACTTGTCGGATTCTTTCAGTCGGCTAATGCTGACAGGACCGAAAATCTCGTCGGGCGTAGAGAAGCGGGACATCAGGTATTCAAAGGCACGGGCATCTGTAAAAGCCGACTTTAGCCGCCTGGCTACCATTGACTTGGCTACTCCCGGAGGTCCCAGGAGCAGGATGCTCTCGCCTGCCAGAGCTGCCAGCAGGGAGAGGTTTATTTCAGTTTCTTTTTCGTATACTCCCCGGTTCATTTCGGAAAGGAGGAGACGAATGCGTTGGGTTATTTCCACAATATGATTTATTTATAGTCAGTACTCATGTATAAAGAAAAGCGTGTAAAGATACCAAATAGTAGGGAAATCAGAGAGATTCTTATTAAGATTCACTATCTTTGGAAAACAAATACACACAGACACGCACACACACGTTGGCGCAATCGTTGTGATTTGCTTTCATTTCCTATATCTATTACCATTTCTACCTGGAGACAAATTGTCCCCAGGTAAGTGACCAGTCCTTCATCGGGTCAGTCCCTATTATTGGGGATTTAACAATCCCCCCTCTTTTGCCGAAAACTAAAACTTTCCTCCCCAAACACTACCCTTCGTATCACAATATTTTATACCTTTGTTCACTAAGAAATAATCGTCCCATACCCATTTCTGTTTCGTCCGACAGCTGTCGGACGATAATTAAACAACTGTTGGACGATAATGCAACAGTTGTCGGACGATTAGTTTTTAGGAAGAAGAAAATTAATCTGCTTAGCGACAAAAATAATTCCCCGAAGCGACGAGAACTGTTTATCGCTATAAACAAAAATAAATATCTTATGAGCGCGTATTACGACCTTTACGAAACGCCTTCGCCCGACGGGAAAGAAGACAAGAAATCACTCCATGCACGTATCTGCCCGAAAAGGACTTATACCCAAAAGGAGTTTGTGGAACATATCGCAACTTTCCAACATCTGCCCAAGAATGTGATAGGGGCAGCATTGGATGCCTGCATTGACGAGCTGTGCGATTTGCTGGCCAACGGAAACATCGTGGAGCTAGGAGAACTCGGATTCTTCAGCACTTCACTGAAATGCTTGCGCGAGACCGACGACGAGAAAAAGAAAATCCGCTCCGAATCCGTCCAATTCCAAAACGTACACCTGCGCATCAGCAGCACGTTCCGCAACAACATCAAGAAGAAAATGACGTTGGAACGTGTACACTCCACTACCAAGAAATCGAAAAAAGTAGTAGAGACCACCGAAGAAACAAGAAAAGCCGAACTGGAACTGTTCCTCAAGCAGAATGTATGTATCAACAAGAACGAATACATCCAGCTAAGCGGACTAACCAGACATGCCGCCATAGACGAACTGAACAACTTCATCCGGCAAGGGTTCCTGCGCCGCCGCGGAATGGGAAGGTCAACGGTCTATGTGCGACAAGAAAAAGACACAGCAAACGAAATTTAGGGGGGCAAGCACAGAGACACAGAGACATAGAAATTAATTTGAAAAGAATCTCTGTGCCTTTGTATTTTCGTGTTCATCCCCCCCAAAATAATAAAACAACAAACAATGGAAAAATCAACAGAACCCCAACCCTGCACGCAGTGGTTCGTCTTCTTCAAAGACCAACTGCTGCTGAAAAAAGGATATACAGACAAAGGAGAAATAAAATACAGCGTACCCGTCAGTATAGAGCCTCCTCTGACACCGGAAGCCGGAAGTAATATACACGAAGTGTTCCCCCCCAACGGCAAGCAAGTACGTGCATTCGCCTTGGAACAGCCCGTGGCCGAAACCGACGAATGGGTCATGATAGGCCTGCGCGCATCGTACGACTACATCTCGCCGGACGAGTACCGTTCTGCAGGAAAGGCCTTCCAGATACTCTATTGGGACGAGCACAGCCACTTCTGCCCCGTGTGTGGTACCGCCATGGAGCACCAGACCCCCATCATGAAGAAGTGTCCCAACTGCGGCAATGAGATGTACCCTCCCGTTTCCACCGCCATCATCGTACTGATACGCAAAGGAGACGAAATCCTGCTGGTGCATGCCCGGAACTTCCGAGGAACCTTCTACGGACTGGTGGCAGGCTTCCTCGAAGCCGGCGAGACACTGGAAGAATGTGTGGAACGGGAAGTTTTTGAGGAAACGGGGCTGAAGGTAAAGAACATCACCTACTTCAGCAACCAGCCCTGGCCCTACCCCAGCGGATTGATGGTGGGTTTCATTGCCGACTACGAAAGCGGAGAGATAAAACTGCAGGAAGATGAGCTGACCGCTGCCGCCTTCTATTCCAAAGACAACCTGCCCGAAATACCACGAAAGCTGAGTATAGCAAGAAGGCTGATAGACTGGTGGATGGAGAACAATTAAAAATTAAAGAATAAAAAAGAGGGGGGGAAGAAATTTAAAAAAGCAAATTGCGGAAAACACACACTCACAAACGAACAACTACGAATGAAACGACTCTCATTCACATCAACCAATCGGTGTGTAACCGCAATCTGCATATACTAAACTTCCCTGCAAACGTTTTGTTCATCAACCATCGGGTTTAAGTCTTTATTTAAGTTTTCTTTCAACACAGAAGCAAAAAGAAAAGGCGCAGCCCTCACGGGTTACGCCTCTCCAAACACTATATACACATTTTTTCCTCTTTCCTATCAAATGCCGAGTGACTTGCGCACTGCCTCCACTTTCTTTTCAGCTTCGGCATCAGCGCCGGCATAGCATTTCGGACAACCCATCTCGCCCTTCACCTCGATATAGAACTTAATCTTCGGTTCCGTACCGGAAGGACGGACAGAAATCTTCGTGCCGTCTACAGTGAAATATTGAAGTACATTGGAAGTCTCGGGCATATCCAGCTTGCTTACATTACCCCGGACATCGGTAGCCTCCAATGTCTTGTAATCCTTAATCAAGCTGACAGCCGAACCGCCGATTTCCTTCGGAGGATTGGCACGGAAGTTATCCATCATCGCCTTGATTTCTTCGGCACCGCTCTTACCGGGTTTCACCACGTTCACGGTGGTTTCCTTTGAGAATCCGTATTCTACATAGATTTCCATCAATACGTCATAGAGCGTCTTACCCTGGTCTTTGGCCCAAGCACAGATTTCGGCCAGCAAGGAGCAGGCAGAAACCGCATCTTTATCACGGACAAAGTCTTCGGCCAGGAAGCCATAGCTTTCTTCACCACCACCGATATACTGCTGCTTGCCTTCGCTCAGACGGATTTCGCGAGCAATCCACTTGAAGCCGGTGTAGCAGTCGCGCATTTCAATCTTGTTCTTGTCTGCCACAGCCTTGATGAGTTCAGTGGTCACGATGGTCTTCACGATGAAGTCGTTCGGCTGCATCTTGCCCATTGCAATACGGTTCTTGATGATGTAGTACAAGAAAATGAGACAAGTCTGGTTACCATTAATAAGCACCCACTCGCCCTTATCGTCCTTGCAGGCCATACCGACACGGTCGGCATCCGGGTCACTTGCCATCACGATGTCGGCGTCAATCTTCTTGGCGAGCGCAATGGCCATGGAAAGGGCTTCGGCATTTTCGGGGTTCGGAGAAACCACTGTCGGGAAATTGCCGTCCTTCACCATCTGTTCGGGCACGCAGTTGATATTCTCAAATCCCCACTCCTTCAATGAGTCCGGAATGAGCACGCGGCCTGCGCCATGAAGCGGAGTATACACAATGCTGAGGTCTTTCTGGCGACGGATGACTTCGGGGTCGATGGAGATGGAGTGAACCATGTCCAGATAAACCTTATCCACTTCCTTGCCGATAATCTGAATCAAGTCCTTGTTGCCGTTGAACTTGATGTCGGCCACCGTCACCTTATTCACCTCGTCTATGATGGCTGTATCGTGCGGAGCGAGCACCTGCGCACCGTCATCCCAATAAGCCTTGTAGCCGTTGTATTCTCTGGGGTTGTGGCTGGCTGTAATGTTGATACCGCTCTGGCAACCGAAGTGGCGAATGGCAAATGAAACTTCGGGCGTAGGACGAAGGTCATCAAAAAGATATACCTTGATGCCGTTTGCAGAGAAGATGTCGGCAGAAATCTTTGCGAACTTGTCGCTATTGTTGCGGCAGTCGTGCCCCACAACAACGGAAATATCCTTCTTTCCGGCAAAACATTTGTTCAGATAGTTGGACAAGCCCTGTGTTGCGGCACCTACGGTGTAGATGTTCATGCGGTTTGTACCGGCACCCATGATGCCACGCAGACCACCCGTTCCAAACTCCAGGTCTTTGTAAAAACTGTCTATCAATTCGGTTTTATCTGGATTTTCCAACATACGTTTCACTTCTGCCTGAGTTTCGGCATCATATGCCGGGGTAAGCCATTTTTCGGCTTTCTCAGTCACCTGCTTAATCAGTTCCTGATTTTCCATAAGACTGTTATTGTTTTAAGGGTTAATATAAACTTTTTTGTAAGACACAAATGTAGAAGAATAAGTTCAAATATCCTAATTTTATTCAGGCATTTTATATCTGTCTCCCGTCTGCTTAACATACTCTTCAAGGAATTCCTTCGGGTATCCCGGGCGGATTACGCCTGCCGGCTGGCCGATGGAATTACGTTCGAATTGACCGTTTTTCATACGTTTGACAACGCCGTCATTATACTTTACGACAAGAAACTCGCCAAGACGTTTCCAGGTATCGAAGGTACTTTGAGCGGTCATGTTCGTATAGTTGGTAAGAAATGCCTTTGCTTTGGCAGGGTCTTTTTCCAGCAGTTTGGCAGCAGCAGCCTCAACGCCTTCCTGCGCTTCGTTGAAGGTTGTCTCCAACTCTGTCTGAGTGGCACGCACGTCGCCCATCATCAAGTCATAACGGGGATAAACCATATTGGCCACCCAGTTGAAAATCCAGAAAGCGGAGTTCCAGGAGAAAGTAATGTAATCGGCGCCGTCCACACGGGTGTAGCATACGGGAACCTTGTCCGTACAGCAGTATACGGGCGTAAATACCGTCATGTTGGCATCATCCGTGCCGAACCACAATACTCCACCGATAGGGTCGGGCAACTCGGAGCGCATCTGTGCCACGAATACGAAACCGCTCTGCTGGGTGGAGATGGGACGCTCATTGAAGTATTCCTGGTCGCCTACCTTGAAAGAGAGTGGTGAAAGGCGGTACGGGGTATGATACGGGCCTGCGCCGAAATCTTTGCTGATGTCAAGAGGGGTACCTTCATAATGGTCGCGCATGGCGTTCTTCACATCCTGCACGGAAACTTTGCGGTTGGGCTTCACAAACAGAGGCATCGGAGTATTCGTCTCACCTAATATATAAGGTAGGAACTCGTTACCGCGGTCGGTAAACATATTGAAATAACTCCATACGCGGGCCTCGCAATAGCGACGGGCACCGAAATCGAGCGGAGCGTAAGCATCGGCAAAGCTGAAATCCTTGTTCACACCGTCAAAATAGCCCTTCTCACGCGCAAAGGAAATGACGTCGGCGGAGTACATACAGTTTTCCTTGTCGTTCATGTTGAACTGATGAATACGGCTCTGGTTGGCATGAGCGGAGATACAATCATCGGGCACACGGACAGCTACCCATACGGCACCGCGCACACCGGGTCCCTTGCCAATCATCTCCATAATCCATATTTCATTGGGATCGGCAATGGTGAAGGACTCGCCACTGCTGTAATAGCCGTATTCCTGCACCAGTTCCGTCATCACCTTGATGGCCTCGCGAGCGGTGCGTGAGCGTTGCAGACCGAGGTAAATCAGGCTGCCGTAGTCGATGATACCGGTGGTATCCACCAGCTCGGGACGTCCGCCGAATGTCGTCTCACCGATAGTGAGCTGGAACTCATTCATATTGCCGATGACATTGTACGTCTGGCGGGCCTGCTCTATCTGCCCGAGGTATTTGCCGGTGTCCCACTCATGTATATCAATCAGCGTGCCTTTCTTGTGCATGCCGGCAGGATAATGGTATAACTCGCCGAACAAGCCATAGGAATCGGCAGAATAAGAAACAATGGTAGAACCGTCTGCGGAGGCGTTCTTGCCTACGATAAGATTGGTGCAAGCCAGTGCATTCGCTACGGCTGCCACAACAAACAAGACGGAAAGAGTCAGTCTTTTACTTTTCATACTTCTAAATTATAATGTTACTAAATATTTCAGTATTTACCATACAAATTCAAACTGTTCGGTGGTACGGTTGCCACAACCATCCGTCACCGTCATCTCCACCACATGCTTGCCGCCTTTCTCCACATGTTTCGGGTCGAGCTCGCACACCAGGTTACCACTGATGGAGTTGGGCTTTCCAAACAAGGCATATTTTCCGTCAATCGTACCCCGATAGGTGTTGATGCCGGTTTCCTTGTCCTTGGCCTTGAAGATGATTTTTCCCGTACGTCCCCACTGAGCTTGGTTCACGGGAGTTATCACCGGCGGAACCGTATCCACTGCCACGGTATAAGTCCCCAAATCCCGTATACGCACTTTCATGACACCATCCTCATACTTACCGCCGATGCGGTATTTTCCACCGCGCGCCGTTACGCCCGCCACATAATATTTGGTCACATCCTCTACCGGACGCCGGCGCAAGCCGATACGCAAATCGCAGGCATTGTGCATAGGAATACGGGTATCGTTCAGTTGATAGGTGAAAGCGATGTCGCCACTATCAGCCCGCACGGAGTAGTTCAGCAAGACGTCATCGTAGAGCATTCCTTTCGGGATAACCAACTCCAGCCCCGGCTCCTGCAGATAGTTCACCTTGTCCCATTTGAGGGCATATTTCTCACGATGTTCCACCGGAGCAATTGTCGTCTTCTGCCCCTGGACTGTAAAGCGGACTTTAGAGGTATTTCCCAGCGCATCGCTCAGTGTATAGACAAATCGGTAAGGGCGTTCTTCGTTGATTTCCACCAGTCCGCGATTGCCGTTGGATGCCTGCAGCATGCGAAGGCGGTTGCCCGGCTCTATAAAAGACTTCATGTACTGACCGTGTGTCCACGAATTGATATAGCGGTTCTCCTCATAGGCAAAGCGGTCTACCGTACTGCGGAAGACTTCCTCACCGTCCACTTCGAGAATCACCGTCTTCACGCCATATTTATTCTGCACTCCGTCCATATAGTCGTAGGCACGGATGCCTGCACCAATCAGTCCCCAGGCGGTAATGGGTTTCGTTGGATGTGCCGGAAAAGCCCGTCGCGTCTGCTTGCCCTCCACCACTCCTTTTCCCGACTGTGGAAACAGCATGATACCTTCGGCACGCGGGGCAGTCTTGTCTTTCACCTTGTTCATGAAGAAAGGCAGCGGGTCGATATATTCGTCCGTAGCCGTCTCTATCATATCCAGATGCAGGTGCGGACCGAAAGAGTATCCGGTGTTTCCGCTCAAAGCTATTATCTGACCGGCCTTCACGGGATATTCATCGGGTTCGGGAGTAATTTCCACTTCCCAACTTTCTTTCTCGTACTGCAAGTCTTCAACCCGGCGGGCCACATCGCCCACAAAGGCACTCAAATGGCGGTTTATCGTCGAATAACCATTGTCATAAGCCACATCGAGCACATAGCCCGAACCGTGGGTAACGCGGATACGCGAAATATATCCGTCGGCCAGAGCGCGTACCGGCTTGCCTATGGTTCCACCGGTCTTGAAATCCAGTCCGCCATGAAAATGGTTGGCACGTATCTCGCCGAAGTTACCGGAGAAAGTGATGGGAAAATCAAAAGGCGGGATGAAGGAGGGCTTGTCTGTATCGGTTTCTTGGGCATAGCCGCTTTGCACACTACCAATAAAGAACAAAAGAGAGAAAAATATAGAATATTTCATATTTTGTACAGTCAATATTATTTTAAATGCATGCAAATATAAAAAGAATAGTTCTCTCTACCTACAGAAAGCTACAATTATCATTGATTAAAACATGCATAAAAATTCTGTTGAAGAACATAGATGCACCGATAACATCCAAGCCGGGAAATCGCTATATTGCGCCATGTTTAACCCCCCAATTAAAACTTTAAGGTTATGATTATCGGAGTACCTAAAGAAATCAAGAACAACGAGAACCGCGTGGGAATGACCCCTGCCGGAGTAGCCGAGTTGGTGAAAAAAGGTCATACGGTGTATGTGCAAGCCACAGCAGGCGTAAACAGCGGTTTCTCCGACGATGACTACATCGCCGTAGGTGCAAAGACTTTACCGACCATTGAAGACACGTATGCCGCAGCCGACATGATTGTCAAGGTAAAGGAACCTATTGCACCAGAGTACAAACTGATTAAAAAGGGACAAGTGGTATTCACCTATTTCCACTTTGCAGCCGATAAATTACTGACCGAAGCCATGATTGAAAGCGGTGCCGTCTGCATCGCCTACGAAACCGTGGAAAAAGAAGACCACTCACTTCCGCTACTTACTCCTATGAGTGAGGTGGCAGGACGCATGGCTACCCAAGTAGGAGCCCGCTTCCTTGAAAAGCCACAAGGCGGCAAGGGAAAACTGATGGGCGGAGTAACGGGCGTACGTCCCGCACGCGTACTTATCCTTGGAGGTGGTATCGTGGGCACCAATGCCGCACAGATAGCTGCCGGAATGGGTGCCGAGGTACTGATTGCCGACATCAACCTTCCCCGCCTGCGCTACCTGAGTGAAGTGATGCCGAAAAACGTAAAGACACTCTATTCTTCCACCCATAACATCAAGATGGAATTGCCGAACATCGACTTGGTAATCGGTTCCGTCCTCATCCCCGGTGACAAGGCCCCGCATCTCATCACCCGCGAAATGCTGAAGATGATGAAACCCGGCACCGTACTCGTGGACGTAGCCATCGACCAGGGCGGTTGTTTCGAGACCTCCCATCCCACTACGCACAGCGATCCTACCTACATTGTGGATGGAATTGTGCACTACGCCGTTGCCAATATCCCCGGCGCCGTACCCTTCACCTCCACCATGGCACTGACAAATGCCACCCTGCCCTACACCGTTGCCCTGGCATGCAAAGGCTGGAGACAAGCCTGCAAGGACGACCCGGCTCTGGCGCAAGGATTGAACGTAGTGGAAGGCAAAGTAACATACAAAGCTGTAGCCGACGTCTTCGGGCTGAAATATGAGGCGATTGAGTTATAAGTTATAAGTGATGAGTGATTTGTTGGTATTTTCCTTTCAGCATGGTAGCGCAGCACAATTACCAACAAATCACTCATCACTCATAACTCCCCCCCAACAAAGAATCCTTCTTCCTCGCATACTCCCACCACATAGCGAGCAGTGTGATGCAGAGGTTGAAAATAAACGGAAATTCCTTGGAATTAGTGTGGAACAAGGTCTGAAAGAAGTCTGTAATGAACGGGGACAATAGAATCGCCAGATAATTCATCACCATTACAAAGGCCAGTGCCAAAGTTGTTTTTTCCGGTATGGCCGTATCTACTGTCTCGTCATAAATCAGCGGTTGAATGACACCATATCCCAAACCAACCAACATACATCCCGGTATTATCAGCCATTCTTTAGGCGAAATCCATATCAAGAGCAAACCCGCTGCAATGGACAAAAGGCTGTAAAACTTTGTGTGTTTCCCCATCCACTTCACGATATGCCCCAGGAAGAAACCCGGAGCCATAATGGCAAGGAAGAATAAGGAGATCATCAATCCGGAATTTCCGCTGGAGAAGTGATGGGCCTCCATCAAAAAAGGCAAGTCAAAAGTAACCGCCAGCACTACATACGTAGTGACGCCATAAAACAGCATCAACTGTAGCAGATGGCAGATATGGATGCCGTATTTACCGGGAACCGCACGCTTGGATTCCTCCGGAACAACGGCAGCTGTATCTTCTGCTATCTGCGGCTGACCGGTATCCCCCTTCAAATATCCGACAAGCAGCAGAGAAACCAACGGAAGCAGGTATACCACGAAAGGCAAGTGCCAGTTTACCTCTGCCAGATACCCAGTCACCGCCGTTGCCACAACCAGCGTCACATTGGTGATGGCAGAACTGTAACCAAACTGCTTCACCCGATATTCCCCCGTGAAATAGCGTGAAACCAGACCGGTGGACAACGGAATAATCACCCCCGAACCGATGCCAAGCAAAGCGCTGACCACCATCAACTGCCACATTTTGTCCGAAAAAAGATAAAGTACCCCACTGGCGGCAAACATCCAAAGCCCCGCTTTCAGCAGACGCACAAAATCACGTTTCTCTGCCAGCTTGCCCGCCAACAGCACAAAAGGAATTATCAGCAGTGAAGGCAGGGAGGTAAGCATCTGTATATCCAGTTCCGTGGCATGTGGAAAAATGGTGGTAAGCTGTCCCAAAATAGGTGACACGGCCAATCCCGGCAAGGAAGTCAATGCAGAGACAGACCAAATGCCGACAAGCGTAATAAGGGGGATTGTACCCCTTCCGGTATTGATTTTCATATAGTAGTATATTAATT
>OHTN01000682.1_pt1 | contig 13130 bp, 10 predicted proteins | sample 1578971 | NCBI WGS metagenome assembly OHTN01 (sample SAMEA3879509, study PRJEB24766) | human gut metagenome | biome: human-associated habitat; feature: feces | place: USA | collected 1985/1987 | reverse complement strand
CAGCTACCCCCTGCTGGAAGGGTGCGTGGCGTGGGTCATCGTGCGCAGCCGTCTGCCGCAGTTCAAACTGTGGCAGGGGCTGGATGTGGGCTGGTGCGGCACCTTTGGCAACGTGGTTACGCTGGGTGCCGGTGCGGTGCCGGTGCAGCTGTACTATCTACACAAGGCCGGGCTGCCGCTGGGTCCCGGCGCGGGGCTGATGACGCTGGAATACGTTTTCCACAAGAGCACGGTGCTCTTGTACGCCACCGTGATGCTGCTGTTGCAGCACCGCTGGCTTGCCGCCAACACCACCGGTGTCATGCGGTATCTGCCCATGGCATACGCTGTGGTAGCGGTGATTATCGTGGCGCTGGTGCTGCTGTGCGTCTCGCCGCTGGTGCAAAACCTCGCCCGCTGGCTGCTGGGCTTTTTGCCCAAGACCGAAAAGTGGCAGCAGCGCCGCGCCGACTGGCTGGAGCAGCTGGAGGTGCTGGGCACCGAGAGCCGCCGCCTGCTGACAGATAAGCCCCGCTGCCTGAAAATTTTTGCCCTGCAGGCACTCAAGCTGTTCGGGCTGTTCTGCCTGCCCTACCTGTGCATCCGGTTCATGGGGCTTTCCCCGCTGGGCTTCTGGCAGGTGCAGCTGCTCACCAGCCTGATGCTCTTCGTCTCCAACGCTCTGCCCAACGTAGCCGGGATGGGCTCGATCGAAACGGCCTTTCTGCTGGTGTTCGGCAGCTTTCTGGAACGGGGCGAGGTGATGAGCGTGCTGATGCTCTACCGCATCGCCAGCTATTATGTGGTATTTGCCGCCAGTGCCGTGGGCTTTTTCATCGCCCAGCGGCATCTGGCCCAAATGGAACTGCCAAAGGAGGGGTGAGCAGATGAAAAGCTTCCACATTCCCCGCACCGCTTTATTTTTTATCCTGTTTGCACTGGCAGCTTTTGCGGTGCTGTACCGTCCCATCGACCTGAAGGCGCTGGTGCGCGCCAGCTCGCAGGGCACGCTCCGCACCGAGGAAGTGGCGCATTTTGGCAGCACAAACGACATGGACTATCACCTCCTCTCCATGGACAGCGAAGCGTTCCAACAAACGGCAGAATTGCTTTCCACCGTCTCCTGCCGCAAAAAGCTGAACCAGAACTATTCTGCCTACACCCACGATACCTTCCCGGTGCAGTCGGTCACCGTCAGCTTTTATGACGATGCCGAAAACCAGAAGTTTCTGCTGACGGTGTACTCTGACGGCGTGTGCATCCTGAACAGCGCCTTTGTCAGCGTAAAATACCCCGGCGGCGGCGCAGCGCAGCTGTATGAACAGCTGGCGGGGCTGGGGCAGTAAAAACAAAAATCGGGGCGTGCAGGTGGTCAAGCTGCACGTCCCGTTTTTGTTTTCTTTGCGTCGGCTGTGGTACCAAACACAGCCGGTGCCGCGCCGGAAGCAGCAGAGCAAACCGTGCTGCCGCTTCCCGTAGAAAAGAGAAAGGAATGGAGGAATGGAGCGGAGCGCTTGCAGACGCTCCTTTTTCTGGTGCAACGTGGTTAGAATTAGCTAACCACCGCTGCGAGAACAGGATACCACAGTCAGTTAGTCTTGTCAACCCTTAATTTGCAAATTTTTTCGCAAAGTTGCCGTGCCGCCGGGGTTTCTGCCGTTTTTCTACATTCTGCCCAAAGAACAGCCTTTCCGCTGGAAGAAAACCCACTTGTTTTCTATTGCTTTTTAAAGTGGTTCTTGCTATTATAATAACGCAAGATTTTGTGGGCAGGTTTTTATTTTTGTCTACACCTTGTAGTAAGGGCTGCCGCAGACGGCAGCGCAAGACCGTTTCGCCCCCAGAAAACCGCCCAGACAGAGCGGTTTTTCAAAGGCTCATTAGTTAGAATGCGCTAACTGCGTAATGGAGCAAGGAGGTTCCAATGATCCAGTTTGAACAGTGGGAAGGCTTTGAAGGCCGCATCTGGAAGGAAGAGGTCAACGTGCGTGACTTCATCCAGAAAAACTACACCCCCTATGACGGCGACGAAAGCTTTCTGGCAGGCCCCACCGAGGCTACCGATAAGCTTTGGGGTGCTTTGCAGCAGCTGCAGAAAGCCGAGCGCGCCAAGGGCGGCGTGCTGGATATGGAGACCGAGGTGGTCAGCAGCCTGACCTCCTACGGCCCCGGCTATATTGACGAAAGCCTGAAGGATCTGGAGCAGATCGTGGGCCTGCAGACCGACAAGCCCCTCAAGCGCGCCTTTATGCCCTACGGCGGCATCAAGATGGCAGAGCAGGCCTGCACCACCTACGGCTACCAGCCCTCTGCCGAACTGCACAAGATCTTTACCGACTACACCCGCACCCACAATCAGGCCGTGTTCGATGCCTACACCCCGGAGATGAAGAAGGCACGCCACACCCACATCATCACCGGTCTGCCGGACACCTACGGCCGCGGCCGCATCGTGGGTGACTACCGCCGCGTTGCCCTGTACGGCATCGATGCCCTGATCCAGTTCAAGCAGGAGGATCTTGCCAACTGCGGCGACGGCACCATGACCGACGACGTCATCCGTCTGCGCGAGGAGATCGCCCGCCAGATCAGTGCCCTGAAGGGCATGAAGAAGATGGCCGAGGCCTACGGCTACGACATCTCCCAGCCCGCAAAGGACGCCAAGGAGGCCTGCCAGTGGCTGTACTTCGGCTATCTGGCCGCCATCAAGACCCAGAACGGCGCCGCCATGAGCGTGGGCCGCATCTCCACCTTCCTTGACATTTATATCCAGCGCGATCTGGACAAGGGCATCCTGACCGAAAGTCAGGCACAGGAGCTCATCGACCACATGGTCATGAAGTTCCGCATGGTCAAGTTTGCCCGCATCCCCAGCTACAACCAGCTGTTCTCCGGCGACCCCGTGTGGGCGACGCTGGAGGTGGGCGGCATCGGCATGGACGGCCGCAGCATGGTCACCAAGAACTGCTACCGCTTCCTGCACACGCTGGAAAACATGGGCCCCGCACCGGAGCCTAACCTGACCGTGCTGTACTCCTCTGCCCTGCCCGAGGCCTTTAAGAAGTACGCCGCCAAGGTTTCCGTTAACACCAGCAGCGTCCAGTACGAGAACGACGATGTGATGAAGCCCGTCTGGGGCGACGATTACTCCATCTGCTGCTGCGTGTCTGCTACCCAGACCGGCAAGGAGATGCAGTTCTTCGGCGCACGCGCCAACCTTGCCAAGTGCCTGCTGTACGCCATCAACGGCGGCGTGGACGAGAAGAGCCACGAGCAGTGCGGCCCCAACTACGCCCCCATCACCAGCGAGTACCTGACCTATGACGAGGTGCTGCCCAAGTATGTGCAGATGCTGGACTGGCTGGCCGGGCTGTACGTCAACGTGCTGAACCTCATCCAGTATATGCACGACAAGTACTACTACGAGGAAGCCGAGATGGCACTCATCGACACCGATGTGCGCCGTACCTTTGCCACCGGCATTGCAGGCTTCTCCCACGTGATCGACTCCCTGAGCGCCATCAAGTACGCCAAGGTGAAGGTGGTGCGCGACGAGAACGGCCTTGCCACCGGCTTTGAGACCGAGGGCGACTTCCCCAAGTACGGCAACGATGACGACCGCGCCGACGAGATCGGCGTGTGGCTGCTCAAGACCTTCCTTGAGATGATCAAGAAGCGCCACACCTACCGCAACTCCGAGGCTACCACCTCCATCCTGACCATCACCTCTAACGTGGTGTACGGCAAGTACACCGGCGCTCTGCCGGACGGCCGCGCCGCCTTCACCCCGTTTGCCCCCGGTGCTACCCCCAGCTACGGTGCCGAGCAGAACGGTCTGCTGGCCTCGCTGAACTCCGTGGCAAAGCTGCCCTACCACTGGGCGCTGGACGGCATCTCCAACACCCAGACCATCAACCCCGAGGCTCTGGGTCACAGCGAGGGCGAGCGCGTGGAGAATCTGGTGCAGGTACTGGACGGCTACTTCGATCAGGGCGCACACCACCTGAACGTGAATGTCTTTGGCAAGGAGAAGCTGCTGGATGCCATGGAGCATCCCGAGAAGGAAGAGTATGCCAACTTCACCATCCGCGTTTCCGGCTACGCTGTCAAGTTCATCGACCTGACCCGCGAGCAGCAGCTGGACGTGCTGGCACGCACCTGCCATGGTGTCCTGTAAGGCCCTTGGGTACGTCCACTCGCTGGAATCCTTCGGCTCGGTGGACGGCCCCGGCGTGCGCTTTGTGGTGTTTTTGCAGGGGTGTGCCCTGCGGTGCAAGTACTGCCACAACCCCGAAACATGGGCGGAGGGCGGCGAGCCGTGGACGGCGGAAGCGCTGTTCCAGCGGGTATACCGCTACCGCAACTACTGGGGCAAAAAGGGCGGCATCACGGTCAGCGGCGGCGAGCCGCTGCGGCAGCTGGACTTTTTGACTGAGTTCTTCACGCTGGCGCGTGCCAAGGGCGTGCACACGGCGCTGGACACCGCCGGGCAGCCCTTCCGCCCGGACGACCCGGCCTATCTGGCCGCATTTGACCGTCTGATGGCTAACACCAGTCTGGTGATCTTAGACCTCAAGGAGATCGACCCGGAGCGCCACCGGCAGCTCACCGGCAAGGACAACGCCAACATCCTTGCCATGGCGCGGCACATCTCCGACCTCGGCATCCCGCTGTGGGTGCGGCACGTCCTTGTGCCCGGGCTGACCGATGACGAGGAAGGGCTGCGCAAAACAGCAGACTTTATCCGCTCGCTTAAAACGGTGCAGCGAGTGGAGGTGCTGCCCTACCACACCTTGGGGCTGTTCAAGTGGCAGAAGCTGGGCATCCCCTATCCCCTGCCGGACGCAGTACCGCCCACGGCAGAGCAGGTAAAGCGGGCAGAGGAGCTGCTGGAAGTGAACCGGTATCCCGGGTAAAGCACCACCGTTTTGATTGCGCTCCGCTTCGCTCTGCGCCCTTCCCGTGAAAATGGGATATCGGAACGCCCGCAGGCGTTCCGATATCCCGAAATTTAAAATAATTCTTCCGCTGAGGATGCCCAAAGCAACGCGGAGGGCATTCTGAATCGTTCTTCGTTGTACCTTGACTTCCCTGCACCGCACCGCTATAATAAAGGGGTAAAAGGATAAATGCGTTTATCCGGGCAGAGTAGCGCCGCACACCGTCTGCGCAGAGAGAACAGGCCACTGGCTGGAAGCCTGTTTGCAGACCGCCGCGCAAAGTGCGCCCGGACAGCACGCGGCGGGAACCCCTGCGGGGAAGTATCGCCGTGCGGTGCGCCGCCGTTACCGGCTTTGAGCGACAAACAGAAGTGGAACCGCGATTTTGATTTTAAAACCGCCTTCGGAGTTGTGCCTTGTGCACCGCTCCGGGGGCGTTTTGTTTTGCGGCTTCTGTTTGGAACAAAAAGGAGAATTGACCATGCAGATCTTCAACACCCTGACCCGACAGAAGGAAGAATTTGTGCCGCAGGTGCCCGGCGAGTACCGCATCTACGTCTGCGGCCCCACCGTGTACAACTATATCCACATTGGCAACGCACGCCCGCTGATCGTGTTCGATACCCTGCGCCGCTATCTGGAATACCGGGGCAACAAGGTGATCTACGTTTCCAACATCACCGATATCGATGATAAGCTCATCAAGAAGGGGCAGGAAGAGGGCACCTCCATGAAGGAGGTGGCGCAGCGCTTTGAGGCCGAGTACCTGAAGGATGCCGCCGGTCTGAACTGTGAAAAGCCCACCGTGCAGCCCCGCGCTACCGAGCATATCCCCCAGATTTTGGATATCGTCAAGGATCTGATCGACTCCGGCCACGCCTACGTTGCCAAGAACGGCGATGTGTACTTCCGGGTGAAGAGCGACCCCGGCTACGGCAAGCTGAGCCACCTGAATCTGGACGATCTGGAGAGCGGCAACCGCGAGCTGCGCAGCCGCATGGAGGACGATTTGAAGGAAGACCCCGCCGACTTTGCCATCTGGAAGGCTGCAAAGCCCGGTGAGCCCGCATGGGAAAGTCCCTACGGCATGGGCCGCCCGGGCTGGCACATTGAGTGCAGCGCCATGAGCCGCACCCATCTGGGCAAGACCATCGACCTGCACTGCGGCGGTCAGGATCTGATCTTCCCCCACCACGAAAACGAGATCGCCCAGAGCGAGTGCGCCAACGGCTGCGAGTTTGCCCGCTACTGGATGCACAACGGCTTCATCAACGTGGACAATCAGAAGATGTCCAAGAGCCTGCACAACTTCTTTACCGTGCGGGATGTGGCAAACCTCTACGGCTACGAGCCCATCCGCTACTTCATGCTGACCGCCGGCTACCGCATGCCCCTGAACTACACCGTGGATCTCATCGAGAGCTGCAAGAACAGTCTGGAGCGCCTGTACACCTGCCGCGAGAATCTGGACTTTGCCCTGAGCAAGACCGACTTCGGCACCGACGAGACACTGAAGGAAAAGGCCGCCGAGGCACGCACCAAGTTCTGCACCGCCATGGACGATGACCTGAACACCCCGGATGCACTGGCCTCCGTGTTCGATCTGGTCAAGGAGATCAACACCCTGTCTGCAACTTCCAGCAAGGCTGCACTGGAGACCGCTGCCGCCGCCTTTGACGAGATCACCGGTGTGCTGGGTCTGCTGTACAACCGCAAGAAGGACGAGGTGCCCGCCGAGGTGACCGCGCTGGTAGAGAAGCGCGCTGCCGCCAAAAAGGCCAAGGACTGGGCCACCGCTGATGCCATCCGCGCACAGCTGACCGAACTGGGCTGGGCTGTCAAGGACACCGCACAGGGTCCCCAGCTGAGCAAGCTGTAACACCTTAGTAGTATAAAAGGGGTTCGGAAACGCCGTAGGCGTTTCCGAACCCCTTTTTTCACGGGAGAATGCAGGCGAAAACGGCAAAAGCCCCGCAGGGCGGTATGCTCTGCGGGGCTTTTGTCCATAGGAAAGGAGGCGTAATAAAGAAAGGACGGATTAGAAATCCACCTCAGTATCGTAGTAGCAGCACTTGAGCAGCTTCTCCATCTCCTCCTGACTGGGCTGGCGGGGGTTGGAGCCGGTGCAGGCGTCGGCGATGGCGTTCTTGGCAATCTCGGGCAGACGCTCCAGGAACACATTCTCCGGCACAAAGCCCTGCTCAGTGGGGTAGGAGTCCGGGCCGTAGTGCTGGATGCAGTGGGGGATGTTCAGCGCGTCGTTCATGCCGCGCAGGTACTCGATGAGCAGCTTGACCTTTTCGTCATCGTTTGCGCCGCCCAGCTTCATCTCGTCTGCGATGACGCCGTAGCGCTTCTTGGCCTCCGGGTCCTTGGCGTTGAAGGCGATGACCTTGGGCAGGTACATGGCGTTGGCCGCACCGTGGATGATGTGTGCGCCGTAGTCTGCAAAGGCAGCGCCGGTCTTGTGTGCCATGGAGTGCACGATGCCCAGGCCCACGTTGGAGAAGCCCATACCGGCGATGTACTGGCCCAGAGCCATGCCCTCGCGGCCCTCCGGGGTGTTCTGCACAGCGCCGCGCAGGCTCTGGCTGATCAGCTTGATGGCTTCCAGATGGAACATATCGGAGATGACGCAGTGGCCCTTGGTGATGTAGCCCTCGATGGCGTGGGTCAGCGCATCCATACCGGTGGCGGCGGTCAGACCCTTGGGCATAGAGGACATCATATCGGGGTCGACCACAGCAATCTCGGGGATATCGTTGGTGTCCACGCAGACGAACTTGCGCTTTTTCTCCACATCGGTGATGACGTAGTTGATGGTGACCTCGGCAGCAGTACCGGCAGTGGTGGGCACTGCAATGGTGAACACCGCGTGCTTCTTGGTGGGGGCAACACCTTCCAGAGAGCGGACGTCCGCAAACTCGGGGTTATTGATGATGATGCCGATGGCCTTTGCGGTATCCATGGAGGAGCCGCCGCCAATGGTCACAATGCAGTCAGCCTCGGCAGCCTTGAAGGCAGCCACGCCATCCTGTACGTTGGCGATGGTGGGGTTGGGCTTGATCTCGCTGTAAACAGCGTAGGCAAAGTTTGCGGCATCCAGCAAGTCGGTGACCTTTTTGGTAACGCCGAACTTGATCAGGTCGGGGTCGGAGCAGACGAAAGCCTTCTTGTAGCCACGGGCGGTCAGCTCGGGAACGATGTTCTCGATAGCACCGTGGCCGTGGTAGGAGATGGTATTCAGAACAATGCGGTCAGCCATAATACAAATCCTCCAAATCTGTTTGCAGCCGCCTTTCCGGCGGCGTTCCTCTACGTTTCAGCATAGCACATCGTCAAAAAATTTGCAATGTAAAATTGTTTAAATTTGTGGTATATTTTTATACTTGTGTATTATTTTCTATCATCTTTGTCTGTTTTCCGGCATTATTATCCCCTGCAAAAAAACAATCCTTGCCAAATTGCCGTGCCTGTGTTATACTATTTTAGCAACCTTTGCTGGTGTGGCGCAATGGCAGCGCAACTGATTTGTAATCAGTGGGTTGCAGGTTCAACTCCTGTCACCAGCTCCAAGAAAAATCCTGCGATATACCGCTAGAATAGCGGCGTGTATCGTGGGATTTTTGCTTTTATATGTGTTGTGAAATGCCTGAAATTATGTCATAATCCAACAAACAAGCTAACAAATCCGTATTTTATCTTCTTTATATCTCACTTTTTAACACACTTCTGCGTCACTCGCGTTGTCAGGTGCTGCCCGGGGCAACGATCAGCAGCGCTAAAAGGCGTTTAAGGTGTTCCTTCGCAGACAGTTTTGGTGTATAATGGTAAAAACACACCCAAACCAAAGGAGGAATCAAGCATGATCCAATTCGGTCTACGTCTGCACGATGCAGAAAAGCTGCCCATTGAACAGGTGCTGCCGCTGGTACGCCAGAAGGGCTTTTCCTGCGTGCATCTGGCGCTGAGCAAATCCCTGAAGGAGGTGCCCAACACCCCCTCTGCCCTCACCCCCGGCTACGCGGCCTATCTGCGCCGTCTGTTTGCAAAAAATGAGCTGGACATTGCGGTGCTGGGCAACTACCTGAATCTGGCGCCCGGATACGGATGCTCTGCACGCCATTCAGGAAAAGTACTACGCGCATATCCGCTTTGCCAGCCTGCTGGGCTGCGGCATGGTGGGCACCGAGACCGGTGCACCCAACGCAGAGTACAAGTTCTGCCCGGAGTGCCGCAGCGATGCTGCCCTTGCCACCTTTATCACAAACTTCAAGCCGGTGGTGCGCTGCGCCGAGCAGTACGGCGTGACCATTGCCATTGAGCCGGTGGTCAGACACATTGTGTATGACGCCCGCCGCGCCCGCACCGTGCTGGACGAGATTGGCAGCCCCAATCTGCAGATTCTGCTCGACCCGGTGAACCTTTTGAACATGGAAAACGTGGACCGCCGGGAGGAAGTGTTTGCCGAGACCATTGAGCTGCTGGGCAAGGATGTGGCCATGATCCACTTCAAGGACTTTTTGCTGCAGGACGCCGACGGGCAGCTGGCTGCCACCGGTGCCGGACAGGGCGGTATGGGCGACTACCGCACCATTCTGCGGTTTGCCAAGGAACAGAAGCCCTATGTGTTCGCCACCTTGGAGAACACCACCCCGGAAAACGCAGTCCAGTGCCTGCAATATCTGCAAAAACAGTACGACGAGTGCTGATAACAAATTGAACTGCACGCTGCTATCCGCAGCAACTGGTGTTTTCATAGTATGAAAAAAGTCTGAACCGGTGGCTCATGCCTCAGTTCAGACTTTTTTGTTATTCTATGCCTTTATCTGCCAGCGGCAAAGGCTCAGGCCTTCGTAGCCTGAAAGCTGATCTGCTCAATGGCCTCGTTGAGAATACTAAAATTGAGAATTATTTGTCAATTTTCGAAAGGTGCGGAGTAGGCACCCCTGCCCCCCTAATGAAAGCAAAACGGCCTGAGCCCTGTACCATACAGGATCCAGACCGTTCCGATTGCTTTACTTCTGCTCTTTGTCCACTACCTGGATCTTGCCCTTCTTCCACAACACATAGGAAGTCAGGATGCCGATGGGCAGCATCACGATGATAAAGATGCCCACAAGCCCGCCCAGCACGGAGCCATAGCCTGCAAGACGTGCGGCGAGGGAGAGCACCGTCATGATGATCAGCACCGGAAGCACCCCCTTGATGCCACCCTTGACCACCTTGCTGCCGCTGGACGAGCTGGCGAACAGACCCAGCGCCATGGAGCCGAACAGGGCCGGCAGCAGGTAGCCGGAGGCTGTCTTGACGGCGGGCAGCTCGAATACCGGGCTGATGAAGGAGGCGCACACCGCTGCCAGCGTCAGGATGGCAACGGTCATCAGGGAGGAGACCGCAACAGCCACCGAGGCAATGGCCTCACCCTCCGGGGTATTGGGTGTGATCCATCAGCAGCGAGACTTTGTGCTCCGGGTCGCCGCCCACAAACCGTGCCATGTTCCGCAGGTTGTTGTGATCCATGGCGATAAGATAATCGTAAGTCTCGTAGTCCCGCCGGGTCATCTGCCGGGCGGTCTTGCCCGCGCAGGAGATGCCGTGCTCCGCCAGCTTGCACCGGGCAGGCGGATAGACCGGGTTGCCGATCTCCTCGGTGCTTGTGGCAGCCGAGGCAATTTCAAACTGCGCGGAAAGCCCAGCCTTTTCCACTAAGTCCTTCATCACAAATTCTGCCATGGGGCTGCGACAGATATTGCCGTGGCAAACAAACAACACCTTTTTCATCTTACTCCCCCAGCACCTCGCCCAGTGCCAGCACGGCGTTGCGGACGCACTCCGGGCAGGGGCACAGCGGTGCACCGGTCTCCACACCTTTCAGGTCTTTACAAATGGTAGCGCCGCATTTTTCCTGAAAGTTCTGCAGCAGTTCCTTGGAAATGCGGGGCGTGCCCTTGCCGTCGGTGACAACGCCTGCCACCATCACTGCGCCGATGAGTGCACCGCAGGTGCTTTCCATGCAGCCCATACCGGCGGCATAGCCTGCGCCCAGCTTCATCAGGGTGTCGGCATCCACCGGCAGCTTATCCTCAAATGCTTTCAGCACCGCCTGCGCGCAATTGCACTGTCCGGCAGCTTTCCATGCGGCAGCCTGCGCTGCCCGTTCTTCGATGTTCATTTTACAGTCCTCATCTTTCTTTGATCCGTTCCGGTTCATTGCGTTCAGTATACCACGCTTTTCCCCTGCGGAAAAGATTCCGCCCCCATAAAGCCCTATTTCCGGGATCAGTTCCTACACCACCACATACAGCATAGCTCCGGCAAAAAGGTCAAGAACCTTTGTTCACCTTGTGCCCTCCTGCGGCTTCAACGCCCTTTTGCGGTATTGCAGAGGGCTTTGCCCGGTGGCTTTTGCAAAGCGGGTGGAAAAGTTGCTGGCATCGCCAAAACCTACCTCCTGTGCGATCTCGCTGACGCTGTGGTCGGTGAGGACAAGCAGTTCCTTTGCCTGGGTGATGCGGAAGTTGACCAGATAGTTATACGGCGTTGTGCCCATATACCGCCGGAACAGGCGAAGAAAATAGCTTTTGCTCATGTGCGCCTCTGCCAGCAGGTCGGCAAGGCAAAGTTCCTGCTGGTAATGTTTGCGTATGGTCTCCGCCGCCTGCAAAATCACCTGCCGCGTGCTGGTGGTTTCAGCTTCTGCAAGAATGCTCTGTGCACATAAGGCAAGCATTTCGTGGAGAGCCAACCCGGTGTGCACCATGCTGTCCACGGTGCTGCGCTCCATCTGCCCCAAAAGCATTTCAAAATATTCCTGCATCTTGACCCCGGTGAGCTGCACCGGGGTCAGTTTTTTGCCCGGCAGCAGCAGCGGCTCCATGGCGGCAACCCCTGCGCCGTCCAGATGCACCCAATAATGATGCCAGCAGCTTTGCCCCGGGGCGGTGCAGTAGCTCTGCGGGGTGCGGCAGTTCAGCAGCAGCGCCTGCCCGGTGCTGAGCACCACATGGCTTTCCCCCTGCTCGATGAGCCCTGCACCCCGGAGGGTATAAAACAGGATGTAACTTTCCTTATCTGTCCGGGCGGTGGAAAAATGCTGCTGGGCATAGAACACCCCCGCCTCGGTGCAGTAGTAGGGCTGTGCCAGCTCTGCTTCGCTGGGGGTAGTGCGTTTCCATACACTCTCCGGGGTCACATCCATGTTGTAGGTCAGCATTTTCCGTTTCCTCTCTTTCCACATTCAGTATAGCGCACCGCTCTTTGCAGCGCAAGAGTAGACTTTTCGCAAAGAATGCGTCACCTTTTCGGATAGAATTGCCCGCATTATACCGCTATACTGGTAGCAGACAAGGCCACACAGGAGACGCATTATGCACAAAAATTATCTTGCCATCGACATTGGTGCATCCAGCGGGCGGCACATTGTGGGATGGATGGAGAACGGCGTTCTCCGCACCGAGGAAGTGTACCGTTTTCCCAATAGCGTCCGGCGGGTGGACGGTCATCTGGAATGGGACATCGACAGCCTGTTTACCAACGTGAAGCAGGGCATCCGGGAAGCGTTTGCAAAGTTCCCGGAAATTGAGAGCCTTTCCATTGATACATGGGCGGTGGACTATGTGCTGCTGAAAAACGGCAATCCCCTCTCCCCTGTCTACGCCTACCGGGACGACCGGACACAGGCCGTGCTGGATGAAGTCCACAGCATCCTGCCCTTTGCGCAGCTCTATGCACGCACCGGCATCCAGTTCCAGCCCTTCAACAGCATTTATCAGCTGTACGCTGACAAAAAAGCCGGACGGCTGACAGAAGCCGAGGACTTTTTGATGATCCCGGAATATCTGCTGTGGAAGCTCTGCGGCGTAAAGGCACGGGAATACACCAACGCTACCTCCACCGGACTCGTGAATGCTCAGACCGGGGAATATGATCCGGAAATTTTACAGGCGCTTGGCCTGCCGGAAACGATGTTCCCCAAGCTGACCGCACCCGGTACGGTGCTGGACCCGTTGAAGGCGGACATTGCCGCCGAGGTGGGCGGGCAGACCAAGGTGGTGCTGTGCGCCACCCACGACACCGCCAGCGCCGTGGAGGGCATCCCCATGGAGCAGGGCGATGCGCCGTTCCTCTCTTCCGGCACATGGAGTTTGCTGGGGGTCAAGCTGGCAAGACCCATCACCAGCCCGGAGAGCTGCCGCGCCAACTTTACCA
>OHTN01000667.1_pt1 | contig 13294 bp, 10 predicted proteins | sample 1578971 | NCBI WGS metagenome assembly OHTN01 (sample SAMEA3879509, study PRJEB24766) | human gut metagenome | biome: human-associated habitat; feature: feces | place: USA | collected 1985/1987 | reverse complement strand
CACGCGGCTCGACCGTCGCCTCAACGGGCACGTCAAAGCGAGCGCGGGCATCAAAGCGCGAGAACTCGGGGCGGATGGAAAGGCCCGAGTTGGCAATCGGCCCCAGCCCGCGCCATGTGGTATCGCACGGTTCAAATACCTGCTCGACCAGCTGGCGCGCTACGGGATTGCCGTCGGCATTGACGCCGCGACGGTAGGCGTTGTCAATCGCCGGCCTGTCCTCGACAACCATCTGGACCAGCATGCAGATACCCTGCAAGATGTCGACCGGCTCAAATCCCGTTACCACGCCTGGAGTCTTAAACTCGTCGACCAAAAAGCCAAAGGGGGCTAAGCCCGTGATGGTGGCGACGTGGCCCGGCAGGATAAAGCCGTCGATAGTGGTCTCGGGATCGTTGGCGATGGCGCGCAGCGCCGGCGGCGTGGTCTTGTGGGCGCAGTAGACCGAGAAGTTCTGGAGTCCGCGTGCATCGGCCTCCAAAATGGCGGCGGCGATGGTGGGCGTTGTGGTCTCAAAGCCCACGCCCATAAAAATGACCGGGCGATCGGGGTTTTGCTCGGCAATGTCGAGCGCGTCGAGCGGGGAGTAGACGATGCGAATGTCACGCCCTGCCGCCTTTTGCGCAGCGAGCGAGGTGGATGACCCGGGCACGCGCATCATGTCGCCAAAGGTGGTGATGATGGCGCCGTCTATGTTGGCGAGCGCGATTGCGTGGTCGATGTCGCGGTTGGCGGTAACGCAGACGGGGCAACCCGGACCGCTTAGCAGTTTGAGCCCGGCAGGCATAATGGAGCGAAAGCCATAGCGCCCGATACTCACGGTATGCGTGCCGCAGACTTCCATAAGGTTGATGGCGCGGTCGCCGGCAAGCTCATGAATGCGCTCGATGAGCTCGCGAGCCAGCTTGGGATCGCGGAATGCCGAGAAGTCGATACCGGAGCGAGCCGGCTGCTCGGGCGCCACTAGTAAGCCTCCGCCGGGTTGGTGGCAAGCTGGTCTTCTTCGACCAGCTCGGACATGGCATTAACAAGCTCGAGCGTTTCCTGCGCTTCCTGCTCGTTGACAATCTGGATGCCAAAGCCGGCGTGTACGAGAATATAGTCGCCAACCTGCGCCGTCGGCACGAGTCTCAGCGACACGGGGCGCTCGATGCCCATCATGTCGACGGTGGCCTTGAGGTCGTCGTCGCGTTTGACTACTTTGCCGGGAACGGCCAGGCACATATTGTTCCCCTTTTATACGCTTTGCGCTGGATAGGCGCTTGATAATCCATCAGTTGATGGTAGCGCTCACGGGGTTTGCGGGCAAACGCGTTACGCCTGTGAGACGGCTGGGCACAGCGGCGTGCGAGGGTGAGCTATTGCGATGCAATCTGCGCAAGACGAGCGCTTGCGACTGCCGCCTGACCGTAGGCGATGCAGCCGTCGTTAACGGGCACGGTTTGGGGAATCAAGACAGTGAGACCCATGCTTTTGAGCTCGCGGGTGAGGAGCTGGAGCAAAAGTCGGTTCATGAACACGCCGCCCGAGAGCGCGACGGTATCGATGCCTTCGCGCGCGCAGATTTCGCGTGCGATTCGTGCCGAAGAGCGCGCGATGGCGATATGGAAGTCGAGCGCGAGCCTGTAGGCGGGTGCTCCGGCTTCAATTCCTCCCAAAAGTGCCTCAAAGAGTGCTTTCTGGTCCAGAACATAGGGGCCGTCCAGCCACGATGGGCCAGATGCGAAATAGCCGGCGTTGTCGTCGGGAAAATGGGCGATTTCGTTGTCGAGCGCGCGCCAGGCGGCGGCCTCAAGCTCGATGGCGGGTTCGCCCTCGTAGGTTGCCTTGTCGCAGATGCCCAGAATCGCTGCCGCGGCATCAAAGAGACGCCCCATGCTGCTGGTACGCGGGCTGTTGATGCCGCGCTCGATCATGGTGGCTGTCACGCTGCGCGTTTGCTCGTCGAGGCTGTCCAAAAGCCGAGCGGCGCCTGGGTGCTCGAGCAGGCCGAGCTCACTGAGCAGGGCAAAGGCGTTGCGGCGGGCGTCGCGCACGGAGGCCGCCCCGCCGGGGAGCGCCCAGGTGCGCAAATGCGCGGCGCGCTCAAAGCCGCCAAGGCTGGCAACAAGAAACTCGCCGCCCCAAATGGTCCCATCGGTGCCGGCGCCGGTGCCGTCAAAGGCGATGCCAAGGACGCGCGCGTCGGTTGTAAGCTGGCCCGCGGCGATGGCCTCGGCCATTACGCTCGCGATATGCGCATGATGGTGCTGCACCTCGACGAGTGGCAGATTGCATTTTCGCGCCTGCTCGCGCGCCCACTGGCCCGATAGATAGCTGGGGTGTACATCGCAGGCCAAGGCGGCGGGCGCCAAATCAAAGAGATCTTCCAAGCGCGTGCGCGCGGCGTTCCAGGCATCGAAGGTCCCGCCGTTTTCAACATCGCCGATATGCTGCGACACAAAACAGGTCGCCTCGCCGTTCGTCCCTTCACGCGTGAGCGCAATCGTGGCCTTTTGTTGCGGCCCGCAGGCGAGTACGCAGGACGGAGCGCCGTCGAGCGCCGGCAACGGCAGCGGCTGGGGTGCATATCCACGAGCGCGGCGAACGGGCATAACGGCGCCGTTCGCCGCGCGTACTACGGAGTCGTCGTAGCGCGAGAGGATTGCGCGGTCGTTACCGAGCAACGCGTCGGCGATGCCGGCGGCAACGAGGTGTTCCCAGGCAAGGTCGTCGTCGGTCTCGATGGGTTCTTCGCTCAGGTTTCCGCTGGTCATGACGAGCGCGTGCATACCGCAGGCTTCTGCCGCGGCAAACAACAGATGTTGAAGCGGCGTATAGGGGAGCATGACGCCGAGCTCGGGCAAGTCGTGCGCGACAGATGGCGCGAGGGCGAGGATGTCGGGGGAACCGCCGTTGCCCTCGCCAACAGTGCGCCGGCGCAGCAGCACAATGGGGCGGATACTGCCAGCGAGCAGATCGCGTTCAGCATCGTCGATATGACACAGGCGCCCGGCATCGGCAAGACTGCGAACCATGACGGCAAGTGGCTTGTTGCTGCGACGCTTGCGACGGCGCAGCTCGCGCACCGCTTGTTCGTTGGCAGCATCGCAGGCCAGGTGGAATCCGCCCAGGCCCTTGATGGCGACGATGCCACCGCTGGCCAGCAGCTCAACGCAGCGCTCGATGATAGCGTCGCTGGCCTCGCGTGTGGTGCCGACGGTCGGTGTCGCGGACGAATTCCCGCACGCATCGCCGTTTACAGTCTCGCGCCACGTAATATGCGGCCCGCAATCAAAGCAGGCATCGGGCTGCGCGTGAAAACGCCGGTCGAGTGGGTCGACATACTCCGCAGCGCACTTGGGACACATGGGAAAACAATCCATCGATGTGGCCGCTCGGTCATAAGGCAGCGATCGGATGATGGTAAAGCGTGGGCCGCAGTTAGTGCAGTTGATAAAGGGGTAGTGATAGCGTCGGTCGGCGGGATCGAACAATTCGCGCAGGCAATCGTCACAGGTAGCGATGTCGGGCGAGACGAGCGTCGTGTGTGCGGTCTGGTCCTGCGATGCTACGATGCGAAAGCCCTGTTCATCGGCGGCATCCCAAACGTCGGGCTCCAGGTCTGCAACAGCGACATGCTCAACGCGGGCCGCGGCAGGCGCGTGCTCCGACAGCGCGGCGACAAAGCCGTCGAGCGCCTCGACCGAAGCATGCGCCTCGATGTGCACGCCATCGCCCGCGTTGAGCACCCAGCCGCAAATGCCATGCGCCATAGCCTCGCGATACACAAATGGCCGCATGCCAACGCCCTGCACAATGCCCGTCACATGAATATGCACATGCCGCATGCGACCCTCCTTCATTGAAGTATGTGCTGTTAGAGCCCCAGGCTTTGCTTGGTGGCGGCGCAGGTGAGCTCGCCGTGCTTAACGCCGCGCAGCCCCAGCAACCGGTCCGCCAGCTCGTAGACGCGTTTGCCGCGACCCTTGAGCGCCAGAATCTCCAAGCAGTTGTGGTGATCCAGATGCACGTGCATCGTCGACACGATCTCGTCGGTGTAGTCGTGCTGCACCTCGTCCAGGCGGCGCGTCAGATCGCCGGTGTGATGGTCGTAGATCATGGTGAGCGACCCGATAACATGCTCATCGGGCGTGCGCATCTGCTCTTTGGCGATCGAGGCGCGAATCAGGTCGCGCACGGCCTCGGATCGGTTGGCCACGTCGCCGCGGCGCGCGATCTGTTCGTCAAAACGGCGCAGCAGGTCGTCGGGTGCGGTAACCGAAAAACGGACCAGCTCGGAGCCGGAGCCACTACAGTGGCAGCCCGCGTCACCGTCCGCCCCATGCGGATGATCGTGCTCGTATCCGCAGCCGTGCTCGTGTTCGGCCACCTTACACCAGCTTCACGGAGCCGACGGAGTTGTGGTCGGCCTCGATGGCTTCCTCGTAGCCCTCGAGCGCGTCATGCGCCTCGTGGAGCGCGGCCATGGCGGCCTCGAGCTTGGCGCCGATGCGCTCCATGTCAAAATTCTCGGTCGCATGCAGCAGCTGATGGCTCCACTCATGAGCGAGCTCGATGGTGTCGTCGACCTGTTTGACGCTCATGGCAAGCTGGCTCATATTCATTCCAACATCATGCATGGGAAATCTCCTTTTGTATGGGTCTAATCAGTGGTTCAGATTCTACTACGGAGAGCTCCCGCGCCCGCCGCTGTATGCCAGTTGTCCTACGGAGCCAGTGAAGCAAGCGGCGCGACTACGACACCGTCTTCCCGTCGGTAGGCAGTTGCGGTTCCAGTGAGAACGAGCAAGAAGGACGCTTCGCCTTGGTGGGTCGCATCGATTTTAGATGCGAGTTTCTTGAGGTTTGCGGCGGCAGAATCGATGGGTTTTGAACCGAGTTTGATCTCGACCAGGGCATACCTGCCGTCATCCAGAACGAGTACGGCATCGGCTTCAAGGTCGGTCTTGTCCCGATAGTGGTAAACCTTGCCGCCAAGCAGATCCATATAGGTGCGCAGGTCACGGATGCACATCGATTCAAACAGAAGCCCAAACGTTTCAAAATCTTCCAGGAGCTTTTGAGGCGTTGCCCCCAGGGCTGCGACCGCAAGCGATGGATCGCAGAAATGGCGCGTCGGACTTGTCCGTACGGCGGTTTTTGAGCGGAGCCGCGGGGCCCATGCCTCGAGATCTTCGAAAACGCAGGAGCGGGTCAAGGCGTCGACATATTCAGAAACGGTATTTCTTGAGGGAGGTTCTCCTTGCATGTCGGCGGCGATTGTGGCGAGCGATGCCTCTGTTGAGATGTTGCGAGCGTAGCTTCGAATAATCTGGGCCATCCAAGTCTTATTTCTCCGCAGTCCATCAATCTCGTCGATATCGGAATCAAGCAGTTCCGAGATATAATCAGGGGCCATGGATAGCGCAATTCCATGGTTTGGCTCGGTAACCGCTTCAGGCCAACCTCCTCGGCAAAGTGAGTAGACGATACGTTCGATATCGAAGTCGACCATATCGGCAACATCGGTGTTTCCATCAAACAGGCTTGCCAGCGAAACTGATCCTGTTGACTCGCGTGATTCAAAAAGTGACATCGGGCGCATGTTTATACGTGCTATGCGGCCGACTCCTGAGTGTGCCGGCATTTCGCTTGCCCGAGGCGTTGCGGAGCCGGTGAGGATAAACCTGCCTCGTCCTTTGCCGCGGTCGATCGCGAACCTTACGGCGTCCCAAAGCTGTGGGGCCATTTGCCATTCATCGATGAGGCGTGGCTCATCTCCTTTGAGCAGGAGAGAGGGCTTCGAATCGGCAAGCTGGATGTAGCTCGGACCGTTATCGGGGTCTTGCATGTAGATGCTGCTTGCGGCTGCCTGTTCAGCCGTCGCGGTCTTGCCGCACCATTTTGGCCCTTTGATTTGGACAGCCCCGGAAGATTTTAGTTTTCTGGCGAGCACCTTGTCTGCGACTCGTGGTAAATAACCGTGTTCAATCGAACTCATGTCACCCTCCTTGCTAGCAGGGTATTATACCGTTGATTTGTGCAAGTTGGACGATTTAGATTGTGCAAGTTGGACGATTTAGATTGTGCAAGTTGGACATTATATCTAGTAAACATTCATGATGCCAAAAGAGAAGCCCTAGAGTCTCCAGGCCTTTGTCGTATAACGCATGATGTCAAGAATGTCGGCCTTGATGTTTGGCGGCAGGGCTTTGAAGAGCGATAGATATTCGTCTTCCTGAGCAGTAAAAAACGCAGGGCTTCCGTCTGGATCTTTGGTATAGCCAAGGATATCGTTGGGCGTGCATCCAAAGAGATCGCACAATGCAACAATGCGGTCCTCTCCTAGTTTTGCCCGACCTGTTTCCCATGCACTATATGTCGCCTTGCTAACGCCAAGACTGTCCGCAATTTGAAGCTGAGTAAGCCCTGACTTTTTGCGGATTCTGGCGAGTGCGGTATGTTTATTGGTCACATCCATGTCGCTCCCGTCTGATATCAAGAGCAACTTTGCATTTCGGTGCCGGTCAAATGTCTAACTGGATTGTCCTTAGGTGCAATAATTGACATAAAGTCTAATTTGAATAAACTCAAAACCAATAAAAATAGACATCGAGGAATGGTGGCTATGGGGAGAGTTGTTGGAATCGATCTTGGGACGACCTATTCGGCCGTCGCTGTGTTGGGAGACGATGGACTTCCCGAAATACTGAAGAATGCGGACGGAGAACCGACTACACCTTCGGTTGTTTTATTCCAATCATTTGACGGAAAAGACGAGCCGCTTGTTGGAACGATGGCCAAGCATTCGGCGGCAAGTGATCCCGATAATGTTGTCCAGTTCGTTAAACGGCAGATGGGAAATCCGGATTGGAGATTCGACTCCGACTCGGGCGTTTCCTACTCTGCAGAAGAGGTTTCCTCCCTTATTATCAAAAAATTATTGCAAGATGCCGAGCAGGCACTTGGAGAAGAAGTATGCGGAGCCGTGATTACGGTTCCCGCATATTTTGATGATGCAAGAAGAACTGCGACAAAGCAGGCAGGTGTAATTGCGGGCACCAAAGTGCTTCGCGTGTTGAATGAACCGACGGCCGCAGCCCTTTCCTTTGGTCTCGATACCGAGAAGAACGGCGTCACGCTTGTTTATGATCTGGGCGGCGGAACGTTCGACGTGACGCTTCTTAAGATAGAGGACGGTTGCTTTACGGTTATCGGAACCGATGGCGATAGAAACCTGGGCGGATTCGATTTCGATAACGCTCTAATGTCGTTTGTGGCAGAAGAACTCTCGAAACAGGGCGCCGGTAATGTTCTCGATGATTATCTGATAAGTGCCGAGCTTCGAGAGAAATGCGAAATGGTTAAGCGCACTCTTTCGAACGTGCCAAAGGCAAACCTCCATATTTCGAAGAACGGAAAGCCTTATCGTGTGGCTATTTCTCGCGAAGATTTCGAGCGGGCGAGTAGGTCGCTCCTGAATCGAACGCAGGAGCTGGTCGAGGACGTGCTCGAGGACACCGGTTATTCATGGGGTCAGATCGATCATGTGGTCCTTGTCGGTGGCTCAACGCGTATGCCAATGGTGCACAAGTTAATCGAAGACATTTCGGGGATGAAACCCGAGCTTGGGGTAAATCCCGATGAGGCTGTCGCCATGGGGGCTGCCGTTCAGGCCGCAATAGAAATGGAATCGAGCATTGACGTGGCAGGGTCGGCAGAAAATGGTTTGCCGGATATGCCCCTCTTTACGGCTCCGAGCGTAGTCATTGCCGATGTTACCTCGCAACCTTTGGGGGTTGTGATGCTCGGGAAAGACGGCAAAGACTACAACAATGTCGTGATTCCGAGGAATTCACCGGTGCCGGGGAGTTATTCACAGGACGCAGCAACGGTGAGTGAGAACCAGTCGTACGTCGATGTCCAGGTGACACAAGGCGATGACCCAGACTTGAACTATGTAGTCATTATCGGTTCAAAGGAAATACCGCTTCCGCCCGGGTTGCCCAAGGGATCTCCCGTCCGCGTGGTTTACGAATACGACAGAGAACAAACCGTGCATATCCGTCTATATGCCGGGGGGAGCGGCCAGCTGTATGGCGAGTTCGAAATCGACCGTGTGGCGAATATGGATGAACGGCAACTCGATACTGCCGTTAACAAGATGAAGAACATCGAAATTGGATAGGGGACACTGATGGAAGAATTTGTTGACTACTATGAAATTCTCGAACTGGAAAAGAATGCGCCGATTGAGGAGATTGAAGAGGCGATTAAGAAAACACGAAAGCGCTTCAGGCGTCTCGAAGGATCTCCGGATGCTATGCAAAGAGCAAACGCCGAAAGGATGATGCAGCTCTTAAATGAAGCAGATTCGTTGTTTCACAACAGTTCAAAACGTTTGGAATACGATGCCACATATGATAGCGGGAAGAGTGATAGCAAGAGGGACCTGGAAAAAGACGCCCGTGCTGCAACCGCCGAGAAAGACTGGACATCAGAAGCGAAAGATTATTTCAAAAACGGTCAGAGTGCCAACGCTTGTTTTGCCGCTAGGGAGGCAACAAGGAATTGCTCAACCGATGCGGAAGCATGGCTTGTGTGGGCTCTGGCAGCATATTCGATGGACAAGTATGACGAATCCATTTTTGCTGCATCCGAGTTGCTGAAGCTTGGCTCGAATCAGGCGACCGCTCATAGGCTGTTGGGCGACTCGTACATAATGATTGATAAATACGCAGACGCCGAGGCTGAGTTTCTGAAGGCCCAGCAGATTGATAAGAGCGACTATACGATTATGGCGCGCTTGGTTGATGCGCGTTATCTTCAGGGGAAATTTGACCAGGCCCTCACTATGGCGCGCAATCTTCATGAGGCACATCCGGATTATGGACCCGTCCTAAGCTCGTTATGCCGGTGTCTAGAGACGGATGTCGAGAACAAAATGAGCTCAAAGGATAATGCTGGCTATTTCACCAATATGAAACAAATCCAGCATGCTGAACTTGTCGTTAGTGAAATGCGCGCGTTGGGAAATATCGACAAGGCTGATGAGGAGTGGATTGAGAAAATGGAGGGCCTTATCGACTGGGCGCGTAAAAGGCACTACATTGCACCGGCCCGATGGTTTTGGATTCTCTGCGGCTTGACCTTCTTGTTTATGATAAGCGGGTCAAGTGGCGCTCCCTTGACGCTTGTTCTGTTCTTTGGGCTGCTCCTGTATGCATTCTTCTTTGTTGTACCGACCGGATGGATGATCAATGCCCGTAAATTAGGAGAGCTTGCAAAGAGGACAGGGCTCCAATAATGGACGTGCGCTGGGACCAAGCACTTGACAGCTTGGAGATGGATCGCCAAGCAATTATTGACTGTACAGAACGGCTCAGAGCGTCTCTTGCTTCTCTCAAATCAGATTCAAGAAAAATCAAAAACTTGGCCACTGGCGAAGCTTATGCAGGATTATTCAGTGAGCTGCTGCTTGCCGTTGATAGAGTCAAGAATGAGCCGCTGTCAGAGGACTTGAGGTCTTCGATTGTGGATGAGATTATCGAGGTTTGTAGCCATTACGGGCTTGAGCCTGTTCTGTGTGACGAGACGGTTAATCTACATGAGCATGAAATCGTTGGATTGATTAAGACAGACGACGCCTTCAAAGATGGAAAGGTGGCTCGAGTAGAGCGAGACGGTTACAGGATTGGCGGAAGACTTCTCCGCCCAGCGCGAGTGGTTGTCTTTCGGCACGAAGAGGACTGATGGCCAATATGTCGCTGGAAGAGACCTATGCCGAAATGAGGCAAGCGCTCAGCGAGGTCAAGGAATGCCAGGCTCATCTGCTGGGAGCTTGTGAATCCCAATCTGCCTCCGTTGACACGTGGTTGAAGATGACGCTGAAGGAGAGACAGGAGGCAAAAACACGAGCGCTCAATAAACTCAGCATCCGGGAGAAGCGCCGCAACGCCCTTTCGAAAAAGCGAGTGCAGGATACCGTTGACGAGTTGCTGGCGATCGAGGAAGGCTCGGCCCTCAATGCCGCCGAGTATATCCAGATTGGATCGATGTCGAAAACTTCAAAACGTGACGATTTGTTTACGGTGCCCTTTATCGTTCCGTTGCTTGGTCACGGCAATATCGTGATGTCGGTTTCAGGCGAGGGCTGCATTTCAGACGGGGTAGTGCGCGAGGTAGAGGCCAAGACGCTTTTATCGACTTCAGCGTCGCAAGTTGAAATCATTAGTTTTGACCCGGCGCTCAAAAACATCGAGGCTCCTTTTTCGACGATTGGCCGGAACGGGCAAGGCGAGGCAGCGGTCAGGTATTTGCATTCGAGAGGCGAACTCGATGCCTTACTTAACGAACTGACCGACCGTGTGACGCAAATCAACAACGAGTTGCTGTCAGACGATGAGAGCCTGGCGGTATATCACCAACGGGTCGGAATGCCGGTCGAGAAGTACCAGCTCGTTGTGATCCACGATATGCCGATGGGAATGGCTGCCGAGCAATACGATCGTATCTGCTCGCTGATGAAGGCGGCCCCAAAGGCAGGCACTTCTTTCCTAATGATACAACCTAAGATGGACGACTTGCCCAAATGGTATTGCGAGAAGAAACGTTCCTATCCTGTTTCGGAGCGTCTCGAACTATTCTCGGGCAGTCATGCCCGATGGCTGGGTCACGATGGCTACGATATTGAGCTCTATGAGCTTGACACGATTGAATCGGCGCAAGCCGCCGAGCGGATGGCCCGATCAGCGGCAGAGCTGCGGTTGCCCGAAGTAAAGATCGAGTCGGTGCTTCCCGCGGAGTATTGGATGGAGACGAGCGAGGACGGAGTCACGTTCTCGCTGGGTCTGCGTGGAACCCAGACGGTTGATGTCACGATTGGCTCGAATGAGACTCAAAGACATAATGCACTGATAACCGGCGCGGTCGGACAGGGTAAATCGAATCTGTTGAAAGATATCATCTACGGTTTGTGCACCAGGTATTCTCCCGACGAGTTGGAACTCTATCTGTTTGATTTCAAAGAGGGCGTTACCCTGTTTCCCATGGCTCCCACGCCGGATTCCCCCGAGTATCTACCGCAGGTAAAGGCATTTGGGCTTGAGGCCGATGAAGACTTTGCCATGGATGTGCTGAATTCCATAGCCGCCGAGGCCAAACGGAGGGCCGCTGCGATCAAGCCTTACGGAGATAATCTGCTCAAGTATCGGCGCAATAGCGGGAATAAGATGCCGCGTATCGTTGTGGTCATTGATGAGTTCCAGCTATTTCTAGAAGGCGCAAGAGGCAAGGAAGCCTGTGAACTTTTGGAACGCATCGTTCGCCTCTATCGTGCATACGGTATTCACGTAATATTGGCGTCACAAAGTATCGGCGGGATAACCAATCTTGCCATTTCCCAGGGCAAGTTCTTCGCACAGTTTCCTATCCGTATCGGACTGAAAAACTCGCCGGCGGAGTCGCGGGCGACTTTCGGACCCTTTAACGAGGCGGCTGCTAGCCTAAGGTTCAGGGGACAGGCGATTCTGAACGAAGATTACGGAAATCCGAGCGCAAATGTGACGGTGCTTACGCCGTTTGCTGAGGATGCCACGTTGGATAGTCTCAGGAACAAGTTCTATGCAATGCCAAAAGGGCACCTTGATGAACCGGTGGTTTTCGACGGAAGCACTCTGCCGGAGTTGACTGAGGCCCTCCTTGAGCAGAACGACATAGATTCAGGTAACGTGCCGAGCGCCTTGCTTGGCCGGGGTGTTTCTGCTGGGTTGGCCCCGATATATTTCCCGTTTGAAAGAGCTGCGGGAAGCAATATCGCTCTTGTGGGCAGGGGAACGCTGCCAGGGCTCGGTGATCTTCCGAATTCTGTCGATCTTGCGGCGTGTGTTATGGAAACGCTTGTTTTATCGCTTGCACGCTATGAGCGAGGCGCTGAGTTTGCTGTAGTGGAGGATGGCGCGCGCCATGTTTCTAATTCGACTCTGGAGATATGCGCTCGTGCGGGGGTTTCTCCGGAGGTCGTACCTTCGGACGAAGCGGCTGCATGGATTACCAATTGTCTTCAGAGAAATGATGTCGGGGAAGAATGTGGGCGGGAGCGGTTTGTGCTGGTGCCGAATGCGGACTCACTAGGATCTTTCGACTTTGGTGCTCAGCAGAAGATTCAAAAGGTATTCCGCGAGGCTCCTATGCACGGAATCCACTTTGTCTGCCATTGGCAAAACCCCGTAGCGCTTTCAGCGCAGTTGGGTTCATCGGGACTGTCGTCTTTTGACGGCGTGGCGTGTCTGTTTGGCTCGAATGTCGCAGCGAAGCAGTTGGATGGCCCGCTGTGCCAGTGGAACGGGCAAGAGAACCGGGTCCTTTACAAGGAGGCTTCTTCGGGACGTCCCTCAATGAAGCTCATGCCCTTTGTCGCAACGCGATTATGGAGGAGGGGCGACGATGAGCAGGGATGATTTGTACGAAAGGTATCTGTCCGAAGCAGAACGATTTCTGAAATCGGAGGCGTCGACCGCCCAGCTTGTTAAGCAGGAGTGCGATCGTTGTGATCGGGAGTCGATTTCTGCGAGGAACATAGCGGGCAAAAAGAAAGCGGAGATAGATCGCCTGGCGCATCAATCACAGGAGGCTTTTTCGCAATTGTCTAAACGACTTGCGGGGAGTCACGCGAAGGACGTCGGCGCTTCGCTTCCGAACATGGTAAGACCGATTGCGTCGAATGAAGACGCTGCCGAGCTTGCCTCTTCGTTATCAGGGCTTATCAAGAAAATCGATTGCTATATCGAGATGATTGAAAAAGATACGTCTGTGAACGAGTTGAGTCAGCGATCTTCAAATGCACTGGATGCTCGACGGGCGGCTCTTGACCGGAAGCGTCTTCTGGTGGAAGAAGAGAAGGCGATGCTGGATCCTCTTCCCGTTAAAGCCGAGGAGTCGAAAGGCGGCTGCCTTTCTCAGGCGGCGGTTCTATGTGCGTGCTGTATTGGGGTAATTTCGCTTATTGCGAATGTGCTATTTGGGTTGTTGTGACAACGGAAAGGAACAGAAATGAGTCAGAACATCGGCCAGCTCGTTGCAGAGCTGAACGCGTTGGTGTCGAAGATGGAGACGCAGCGAGGTGTGTGCGTCACGGTGGCGGACGATCTCGATTCACTGCACGACATGCTTAACGCGGCAATGGAAGGAACAAATTCGACCGCTCAAAATGAGGCGGTTGGGCAGCTCGGGGCGGCAGCGGCGAAGCTGCTCGAAGCGGGCGGCCTCATCAGTACGGCATGCGATGTGGTCAGCACGTATGCAAGTACGCTCT
>OHTN01000660.1_pt1 | contig 13429 bp, 8 predicted proteins | sample 1578971 | NCBI WGS metagenome assembly OHTN01 (sample SAMEA3879509, study PRJEB24766) | human gut metagenome | biome: human-associated habitat; feature: feces | place: USA | collected 1985/1987 | reverse complement strand
CCACTATGACTACTGGGACGACACCGTCCGCCCGTCCATTCTGGTGGACAGCGGCGCAGACCTGCTCATGTACGGCATGGGCGAGCATCAGATCACGGAACTGGCACAGCAGCTGGCAGACGGCGTTCCCATCCGGGAGATCACCGGCATCCGTGGCACGTGCTACCTCACCGAGCCGGAAAACACCCCGTGGGGCGGTGTCCAGTGTCCGGATTATGCCCAGGTCTGCCGGGACAAAAAGGCGTATGCCAAGGCGACCCGGCAGCAGTATGACCAGCAGGACGAGATCACCGGAAAGACAGTTCTCCAGCGCCACGGCAGTCAGATGCTGGTGCAGAATCCGCCGGCACTGAGTCTGACCCAGGACGAGCTGGACGCAGTCTACCGGCTGCCCTATCAGCGCAGACCGCACCCCATGTACGACAGCCGTGGCGGCGTTCCGGGCATCGAAGAGGTACAGTTCTCAATCGCCCACAACCGGGGCTGTTTCGGCTACTGCAACTTCTGCTCCATCGCCCTGCACCAGGGACGGCGCATCACCTGCCGCAGCGAGGAATCCATCCTGGAAGAGGCAAAAAAGATCACCGAAATGCCCAACTTCAAGGGCTATATCCACGACGTGGGCGGTCCTACCGCAAACTTCCGGCTGCCGTCCTGCAAAAAGCAGGCAAAAGCCGGGATGTGTCCGGGGAAAAAGTGCCTTGCTCCCGAACCCTGCAAGGCACTGCAGGTGGACCACAGCGAATACCTGGGCATTCTCCGCAAGCTGCGAAAGCTGCCCCGGGTCAAGCGTGTCTTTATCCGCTCCGGCATCCGGTTCGACTATGTGATGGCGGACAAGGACGACACCTTTTTCAAGGAACTGGTGGCGGAACACGTAAGCGGTCAGCTGAAGGTCGCACCGGAACACGTCAGCAACGTGGTGCTGGACAAAATGGGAAAGCCCCACATCGAGTGCTATGAGGCGTTTCAGAAACGGTTCTACGAGATCACCAAGAGCATCGGCAAAAAGCAGTATCTCGTCCCCTATCTCATGTCCTCCCACCCCGGCAGCACCCTCCAGGAGGCGGTAAAGCTGTCCCTGTTTCTCCGGGACAACGGCATCCATCCGGAACAGGTGCAGGACTTCTACCCCACGCCGGGAACGATTTCCACTTGTATGTACTACACGGAGCTGGACCCCTACACCATGGAGCCGGTCTATGTCCCGAAAACACCCAAAGAAAAAGCCATGCAGCGTGCGCTGCTCCAATATTATCTGCCCCAGAACCGCCAGCTGGTGCTGTCTGCACTGAAACAGGCAGGACGGCAGGATCTGATCGGCACAAAGCCGGGCTGTCTGGTCGCACCGGAACAGCACGCCGGCAATTCCCCAAAACCGTCCGGAAACGGACAGCGACACCCCAAAGGAGGCGCATCCCCACGAAACCGCAAACCATCTTCCAAAAAATCACGGCGGCACTGATCGCCGCAGCACTTCCGCTGCTGAGCGGATGCAGTCTGGACGATGCCGAAAGCTATCTCACCGACACCATTCAGCAGGCGTTCGGCGGTGAAGACGGCGCAGAGGCAGAGAACAACGGCGGCTCCGGCACAGGCAGCTGTACCGTCCATTTCCTGGATGTGGGACAGGGCGACAGCGAACTCATCGTCACCGACACCGCCGCCGTCCTCATCGACGCCGGCGAACAGAGCGCCGCAGACGACATCCTCGCCGACTTGCAGCAATACGGCATCACCAAGCTGGACTGGATCATCGGCACACATCCCCACGCCGACCACATCGGTGGCTTCCCCGATATTTTGTCCTATGCGGCGCAGAACAGCGATCTGACCATCAGCAATGTGATGATTCCCCAGCTGCCGGACGATATGATCCCCACCACACGTACTTATGAAAAGTTCCTGGACGGCGTAGACGAAAACGGACTGATCCTGACCCAGGCGACGGATATCACCATTGACCTGGGCAGCGCATCCCTGGAGATCATCCCCTCGCCGGGCAATGACTACAGCTCTCTCAACGACTATTCTATCTGCGCCTATCTCACCTGCGGCGACACCAGCTTTTTCTTCACCGGCGACGCATCGAAACCGGAAGAAAAAGATCTGCTGCGTTCCGGTGCGCTGGACGGCATCCAGGCAGATGTGCTGAAGGTGGGACACCACGGCAGCCGGGAATCTTCCACCGCCGATTTTCTGGCACAGCTCCAGCCCAGCTATGCAGTGATCTCCTGCGGCGCAGGGAATTCCTACGGGCATCCCCACAGCGAGGCAGTGGAGCGTTTGCAGCAGTACTGCGGCGACCAGATCTGGCGCACCGACGAAAGCGGCACTGTCACCATACAGTCCGACGGCGCATCGCTGACCGTTTCTACCGAAAAGTGAGGGATACTTATATGATAATCTTAGATCGTCTGGAAGAGACGCTGGCTGTGCTGGAAACAGATGACGGCATGGTCAATGTGCCACGGGAACTGCTCCCGGCAGATGTCCGGGAAGGCGATGTGCTGCGGCAGGCGGCAGACGGCACTTACACCACCGATACCGTCGCCACCCAGGCTCGCCGGGAAAAACTCCTGGCACGGACACGGCGGATGACTGGAAAGTGAGCGTTGGCGAAAGATAGTACTGAGCGACCTCCTTTTCAAGAGAGGAAAATTATTTCTCACCATGTCCCCCTTGAAAAGGGGGATGTCAGCGTAAGCTGACAGGGGGATTTTCCCTTTCCAAAAACAACTCTGACGCATTCCCACACGAATTTCCGTTTCCGTCTTGCATTTTCTCAGACAATGTGCTATACTATCCATAAACGAAATTATTTTTCATTATCATTCAAAGCAAAGTGAGGTAATATGGAAACAGACCATTTATGTATCGGCGGCGGTCCGGCAGGTGTCTTTGCGGCACTGACCGCCGCCGCAAACGGCAAACGCTGCATGATCCTGGAACACAACAAACAGCTGGGACGCAAGCTGCGCATCACCGGAAAGGGACGGTGCAATCTCACCAACAACTGTGACCGGGACACCCTGCTGGCAAACATTCCGGCAAACGGAAAGTTCCTGTACAGTGCGCTCTCCCGGTGTACGCCGCAGGATGTGATGGCTTATTTCGAGGGCTTGGGCGTGCCGCTGAAAACCGAGCGTGGAAACCGGGTATTTCCGGTGAGCGACCGGGCGGAGGATATTGTCCAGGCGCTGCAAAAGGCAGTCCAGCGGGCAGGCATCCCGGTGGTACACGGCGATGCGGCGCATCTGATCCTGGAACAGGGCAGATGCCTGGGTGTCCGCACCGCAGACGGCAGAGAGTTCCGGGCTGGGACAACGCTCCTCGCCACCGGCGGACTTTCCTACCCCAAGACCGGCTCAGACGGCACAGGCTATCGTCTGGCAGAAGAGGCAGGTCACACCATCGTGCCGCCTATGCCCTCGCTGATCCCGTTGGTCACCAAAGAGAACTGGTGCCGGGATGCCATGGGGCTTTCCCTGCGGAACGTGACCCTGCGGCTGTACCGGGGCGAAAAATGCGTCTTTGAAGATCTGGGCGAAATGCTGTTCACCCACTTCGGCGTATCCGGTCCTCTGGTACTCAGCGCAAGCGCTCTCATGCGAAAGGGCAGCCCGGAGGACTACCGGCTGGAGATCGACCTGAAACCCGGTCTGACGCCGGAACAGCTGGACAAGCGCATCCAGCGTGACCTGGCAGAGAGTCCCAACCGGGATCTGGGGAACATTCTCCACGCCCTGCTGCCGGCAAAGCTGATCCTGCCCGTGCTGCGGCTGTGCGGCATTGCACCGGATACCAAAGCCAACACGCTCATCAAGGCGCAGCGGCTCACCCTGGGCGGCTGCATCAAGGCAGTCTCGCTCCACGTCCGGGCGTTTCGTCCCATCGAAGAGGCGATCATCACCCGTGGCGGCGTCTCCGTCAAGGAGGTCGATGCCAGAACGATGGCATCCAAACGCTGTGAGGGGCTGTATTTCGCCGGAGAGATCCTGGATCTGGACGGCTATACCGGCGGCTTTAATTTGCAGATCGCCTTTTCCACGGCGTACAGCGCCGGCATTGCCATGGCAGATAATTTTTAGTTCAAATATCTGAAGATTTTGTATACATAAAGGAGTTTGTAAGTACTTATGAAAACGATCAACATCGCCATTGACGGTCCTGCGGGAGCGGGAAAGAGCAGCATCGCCAGAGAAGTGGCATCCCAGTTGGGCTTTGTCTATGTGGACACCGGCGCACTGTATCGTGCCATCGCCCTGTTTTCCACAGAATATCAGACCAGAAAGGACTTTCTGGACAATCTGGAGGAACACTGCCACCTGGAACTGAAATATTTCGGCGGCACACAGTGCATCTTCCTCAACGATGAGAACGTGACTGAAAAGATACGCACCCCGGAGATCTCCATGAAAGCGTCGGAAGTCTCTGCCCTGCCGGAAGTCCGGGAGTTCCTGCTGGAGACCCAGAAGGACATCGCACGGGAATTCAATGTCATCATGGACGGACGGGACATCGGCACGGTGGTGCTGCCGGACGCAGATCTGAAGATCTATCTGACCGCATCCGCAGAAGAGCGTGCCAGCCGCCGCTATCTGGAGATGGAGGACAAGCCGGACAAGCCCACCTATGACCAGATCCTGGAGGACATCAAGCAGCGTGACTACAACGATATGCACCGTGCAGTTTCGCCGCTCCAACAGGCAGAAGATGCCGTCCTCATCGACAGCACCACCATGGGCTTTCACGAGGTCTGTGAGGAGATCATGGATCTGATCGAACAGCGCCTGGATGTGGAGTGAAGAAGGAGGTCATTTTTTGCCGTATCCCATTGTCTTTTTCTTTTACCGCATCGCCTATTATCTGGTGCGGATCGCATTTTTCTTCTACTACCGCATCTCCTTTGAGGGTCGGGAAAATATCCCCAAGGAAACAGCCGTGATCTTTGCCTCCAACCACCGGAGCTATCTGGATCCGGTGCTGGTGTCAATGGCTGCGCCCCATCCGTTCAACTTTATCGCCAAGGAACCGCTCTTCCGGAATCCCATTTTCGGAAACTTCATCCGATTCATGGGCGCATTCCCCACGGCGAACAGCAAGGATCCATCCTATGATATGCTGACCGAGGCGACAAAGCGGCTGGAAAAGCGCCGCCACCTCACCATTTTCCCGGAAGGCACACGCCACACGGACGGCAAGGTGGGCAGAGGAAAAAGCGGCGTCTGTGTGCTGGCGGCACGCAGCGGCAAGCCGGTAGTCCCCATCGGGCTGATCTTCGACTCCAACAACCTGCACTTCCGCAGCCGCATCTGCGTCCGGGTGGGAAAGCCCATCTATGCCGCAGACTACGGGCTGAACGCCCAGTCCACGCCCCACGAGATGCACGCCATGCGTAAGGACATCATGGACAGCATCAAATCCATGGTGGAAGAAAATCCGCCGTTCCCGATCCTGCACGATGTGCCGAAACACCGCACTACCTTCGAGATCGCAAAGGATCAGAAACGTGCCGCACTGGAACAGAAAAAACAGGCAGAACAGTCTGCCGGGACAACGGAGGAATAACTGGTCATGGCTGAAATTACCGTTGCTGAGTCCGCCGGCTTTTGCTTTGGCGTAGACCGTGCCGTCAAGCTCTGCTACCAGGCACTGGAGGAGCATCACAACATCGCCACCCTGGGTCCCATCATCCACAACCAGGACGTGGTGGACGACCTCACCCGGCGTGGCGCACGGATCGTGGACTCCATCGCCGAGCTGCACCCGGACGAATGCGTGGTAATACGCTCTCACGGCGTCAGCGCAAAGGTGTATGAAGAACTGGAACAGGCTGGGAATCCCTATGTGGATGCCACCTGTCCGTTTGTGGCAAAGATCCACCGAATTGTGGAAAAGCATACCAAAGCAGGAGATTTCATCCTCATCGCCGGAGATGCCAATCATCCGGAAGTTGCCGCAATTGTCGGGCATTGTAAAGGGAATTGCTTTGTTTTTGAAAGTGAAAAAGCCTTAAACGATTTTTTTCAAAAAAATTTAGTGGATTCTCGCAAAAGACTTGCAATTGTTGCGCAAACAACGTATAATATATTAGTATGGGAAAAGTGTTTGAAAGCTCTTCCCAAGGACAACCCGAACATTATGGTTTACGATACAATCTGTCACGCCACACAGGTGCGGCAGTCCGACGCAGACAAACTCTCTCGCAAGTCAGATTTAATGATTATTGTGGGCGGCAGACACAGTTCCAACACCGTGAAACTGTATCATGTCTGCAACAGAAACTGTAGGTCTTATCATATTGAAAATTCGGATGAGCTTTACACTTTAGACCTGGATAATGCTGAGAAGATCGGCATTACCGCCGGCGCGTCCACACCGGCACATATCATTAAGGAGGTTCAACAAACTATGACTGAAATCATGGATAACAACGCCGTGGAGGAGGATATCAACTTCGCAGAAGCTCTGGATCAGTCCTTCAAAAAAATACATACGGGAGAGAAGGTTAAGGGTACTGTTTGCTCTGTAAACGATTCTGAAGCGATCGTAGACGTAGGCACAAAGCACACCGGTTATGTACCCCGCAGCGAGCTGACCGATGACGCTTCCAAGAAGCCGTCTGACGTAGTTGCTGTCGGCGATGTTCTGGATCTGATCGTTACCAAGATCAACGACCAGGAAGGTATCGTTACCCTGTCCAAGAAGAAGGTTGACGAGATGAAGGGCTTTGAGGAGATCATCAAGGCCAAGGATGAAGGCGCAGTTCTGGAAGGCACTGTAAACGCAGCTGTCAAGGGCGGCGTGATCGTGACCTATGCAGGCGTTCGTGTATTTATCCCGGCATCTCAGAGCGGTCTGCCGAGAGGCGCAGAGATGGATTCTCTGGTAAAGACCACACAGCGTTTCACCATTCTGGAAGTCAACGAACACAGAAGAAGAGCTGTCGGCTCTATCAAGGCTGTTCTGAAGGCTGAAAAGGATGCTGCCAAGGAAGCATTCTGGGAAACTGCTGAGATCGGCAAGACCTATAAGGGCGAAGTAAAGTCTCTGACCAGCTACGGCGCATTCGTAGACCTGGGCGGCATCGACGGTATGGTTCACATCTCCGAGCTGTCCTGGAAGCGCATCAAGCACCCGAGCGAAGTTGTCAAGGTTGGTGACTTCATCGAAGTTTACATCAAGGATCTGGACAAGGAAAACAACCGCATTTCCCTGGGCTACAAGAAGCAGGAAGACAATCCGTGGGAGAAGTTCAAGGCAAACTATGCTGTTGGCGATGTGATCGATGCAACTATCGTTTCCATCACTCCGTTCGGTGCATTCGCACAGATCATTGACGGCGTAGACGGTCTGATCCACATTTCTCAGCTGGCTGACAAGCGTGTTGAAAATGTAAAGGATATTGTTTCTGTCGGCGATGTAGTCAAGGTCAAGATCATTGACATCGACATCGACAACAAGCGTATCTCCATCTCCATGCGTGCGCTGCTGGAAGATGAGGACGATGCAGATTACGAGGACTAATTTCCCCGTAAGCATTATAATTGCATAAAACAAGGCGGCAGTACCGGGTTTCCGGCGCTGCCGCTTTTTTGTGGATGTATCATAAAAATGAATACTTGGGCGGCGATAAATGCCGACTTTCTCAAATTGATTTAGATGAATAATTTGTTTTATGCCTTGACATTTTCATTCGAATTTTGTATAATAAGCAAAGAGAATATACATAAAACAGTAGACGGATATTTCCACTCCCATACATTTTGAAATGGATGGGAGGTGATAAGCTGTGGAACATTACATTACGTTATCTGAATTGATTTCAATTGGCATTTTCTTAGTTGACTTTGCTGCGTTATTGTATAGAATTTTCCGTGATCATCACAAAAAGAAATAACCGCCCCAATAAGTTTCCAGCTTGGGCGGTTATCTCTTAACATCTCAATATGGGAGCATACTGTTTTTGTATGCTCTTTTCTTTATTTTATTATACCAGAATTCCATGATCGTGTCAAGGGATAACACGATTTTTTATGCACCTTTTCTCAGAAAGCCGCCTCTTCCACCAAAGGTGACTTTCTTTTTATATTTCCTCAGCGATCCACCGCCAGGGCATATTTTTCCAGTACTCCCCGGCGTAGTCGATGCCCACACGCACATCGGTGCGCAGTTTCGGGCGGCAGCCGTCATCGGCGATCCACAGTTCCGGGCTGGTGACGAAACTGCCGCCGTTAAAGTGCTTGTCCACCTGCAAATACTTGGTCAGCTTTGCCGGACCGTTGTGGACTGCGCCGGCACGGATCAGCACGCCCTGGGGCTGTTCCGGCTCGCCGGTGATGACGTTCATGAGCCAGTGCATCCCATAGCAGAGATAGACGTAGATCACGCCGCTTTCCCGGTAGAGCAGTTCCGTCCGGGGCGTTCTGCCCCTGGAGGCATGGCACGCCAGGTCTTCCTGCCCACGGTACGCCTCTGTCTCCGCAATGCGTTCCCGGAGCAGCGTGCCGTCCGGGAGCTTTCGCAAAATCAGCTTGCCCACCAGATCGGGCGCAACCTCCAGACAGTCACGGTGATAAAAGGACTCCGTCAAACGAGTGAGTGCCATGGGATACCTCCTTTTTTACTCTGCGATCATACATTCCGACAGGTTCAGATACTGTCCCTCTTCCAGCGTCACCTCAGCACTATCCAGCACCTTGCTGTTTGCCGGATTGTACAGACTCCCGGACTCTGCGATCATGGGTGCAACGCTGCCCAGTTCTGTATAAACCGCATAGGTCGGATGCAGTTCGTGCGGTTCATCCGGATACGGCACAATGGTGTAGGTTCCGGGGTCGATGTCCCGTCCCACGCAGAACATTCCCGGATGTTTCGTCGGGTCGTTGGGGACATTCTTCTTCGTCACATCATAGCAGTTCGCCCAGGAAAAGCTGAAATATGTGCCTTCTTCCAGCTGCATAATGACGGAAAACTCGTTCCAGCCTCCGCTGATCTCCTGCTCTTTTTCCCGGTCAGCATAGATGCCGGCATAAAACAGATGATCTGTTTCTGAGGACTCCGAAACCAGGATGTATTCCCCTGCCGGAATCTCCTCGCCAACCAGATAAGTCCCCGAAGGGAACACGCCGCTGTCCTGCATTTTCTTCAGAGCCGCTGCGTCATTTGTGCTGTTTTCAGACTTGCCGGCAAGGACCGTGGACACACCGGAATGAATGCGTTTCACTGCCACAGATGTCACGCCCACCACGCCCAAAAGCACAGCAGCCGCCAGTGCGATCGCCAGCCAGACGAACTTCCGGCTCTTTGTCCCGGCAGACGCTGTCGGCTGTTTTGCCGGCATTCCGCAGTATTCGCATACCTTATGATACATCGGCGCACCGCAGTGCGGACAAACTTGTCTCATCTTTTATCCCTCCGACTGGCATCTCTGTTCCGGCTTTACATACAGCGTGTGCTGGTTGGAAAAGATCACCATGCCCGGCTTTGCCCCGGCAGGCTTTTTCACACACCGCACAGCGCAGTAGTCCACCGGCACCTGTGCCGAATCCCGTGCCTTGCTGTGGTATGCCGCCAGCTGTGCCGCCTCTTCCAGCACTTTCTGGGACGGTTCTTTGCCGCCGGTCTCCAGAATCACATGAGAGCCAGGGATGTTCTGGGTGTGCAGCCAGATGTCGTTTTTGTTTGCCGTTTTCAGCGTCAGCTGGTCATTCTGGCGGTTGTTCCGTCCCACCAGGATGCGTGTGCCGTCGGATGCGGTAAATTCCATGGGCGGCAGGCACTTCGGCGGCTTGCCCTTGCGCCGCAGCAGCCGGAGATAGCCCTGTTCCGCCAGTTCTGCCCGGAGCTGTTCCAGGTCATTTTCCGACTCGGCACGGCTCAGCGCATCCAGCACGCTGTCCAGATACGCCAGCTCTTCCCTGCCCTTGGCGATCTGTTCCGTCAGGATCTTTTCGGCAGTGCAGGCTTTCTTATATGCCTGGTAGTACTTCTGGGCGTTCTGCGGCGGCGTGAGACGCACATCCAGGGCAATGTGTATCGTGGGGCAGTCCGGCTCGTAGAAGTCCTCCAGGACAGCCTCTGTGTCGCCCTTGTGGAGACGATACAGGTTCGCCGAGATCAGATCGGCTTTCCGACGGTCATCGTCCTTTGCGTCACAGGCGTCCAGTTCCTCCGACTGGGAGACGATACGCCGCTGGATACGCTCGGTGGCGTGGAGCAGCAGGTGGAACAGGTCGTTCGCACGCTGTTTCAGCCGTGCCATGTGATCCCGGCTGGCGTAAAATTCGTCCAGCAGCGCACAGGCAGAGGGCATGACCTTCGTCACCATCAGCGTGCCGTACTGATGCAGCGGCAGGAACGAAAAGTCCTTGGGCTGCCCCTCACGGGTGCTGACGATGGTATAGACCGTGTCGCCCTGTTCCAGCATCTCCCGGGTACGCCCGATGGTATAGCAGAGCCGGTCTTTCTGGTCGTCTGTAAGGGATTCCGCCCGGCAGGGCTGTCCCTTTCCGGTATAGTATGCCCACTCCCGCACCAGAACCGGCGAAACGCCCTCGAAAGTTTGCAGCAGCGCCTTGGAAAGTTCTCCCGTTTTCGTGGAAAGCACCGCCAGCATCTGCTCCGGGGACGCCTGCAAAAAGTTGAGCCGTTCGTCTCTCGGCGGCATTTCGTATGCCAGCCCCGGCAGCACCAGACGCTTGCTGGACATGGTGGCGTCCACTCGCTTCATGCTGTCGACGACCTTTCCGGTCTCGTCGATGAGAATGAGGTTGGAATAGCGCCCCATGATCTCCATGGCAAGGGTCAGCTGCACAATATCCCCCAGCTCGTTGACACAGGAGAAGTCGAAATACAGCACACGTTCCAGCCCGTCCTGCCGGATATCCAGGAGCTTGCCGTTTCCAAGCCGTTTCCGCAGGAGCATACAGAACATGGGCGGCGCTTTCGGATTTTCGACAGCGACCTGGGTGAGGTGAACTCTCGCCCGGTCTGCCGCACAGGAGAACAGCACCTTTGCACCGCCGGTGCGGCTGCGAAAGGCAACGATCAGTTCTTCCCGTGTGGGCTGGTGAATTTTTTCAATGCGTGCGTCGATCAGCGGCATAAGTTCCTGCCGCACTGCGTGTAAATATGCACCGTCTAATGCCATGTTGGTTTCATCCTTTCCTGTGGCGGGTCGCCACTGACCTTACGCCCCAATTTCAATTGTGAAAAGGGCAGTGTTACGGCGGCAGCAGCCGCCTGTTACCCCTCCGGGGGATTTTTGTTGTGCGTAATCTAATCGCATCACACTGCCAGTCGTGTGATACATCGCCTTTTTATAAAAGGGTAGGCAATAAGCTTTTCTTTTTTTGCTTCTTTTTTTCTTTTCAGTAAAGAAAAAAAGAAGGGAGATTCTTTGGGAATCCCTCTGTCAGCTACGCTGACATCTCCCTTTTCAAGGGAGACTGAATACTCCTCTGCCCTGTCGGGCATCTCCTCTGTGAGAGGAGACTATTCGGCAAAGCCTCCTCTGTAGAGGAGGTGGCAAGCCGCAGGCTTGACGGAGGAGTCTCGGGCGAACAATGTTCGCCCCTACGGTAAAGTTCTTTCAAGCAAACCAATTTTTAAGATAGTCCCCCTTGAAAAGGCGCCCGAAGGGTGTGCCTATATTACACGGAGCATCCATCATCTTCTTTCTCATCTGCCCACCAACAGACAGAAAAAATCCCTCTGCGTTTACAGAGGGATTTTCTATTGCAATACCATTTTTCTAAAACGTCAGCACAAAACAGATCCAGTGTTCGTATTCCGATTCCACCTGTATCCGTATTTTATGAGCGTCGGCGATGCTCTGGGCGATGGACAGTCCCAGACCATAGCCGCCGGTCGCTCTGGAACGTGACGCATCGCTCCGGTAGAACCGCTGGAAGATCTTTTCCTTTTCCGACTCCGGAATGCCCTTTCCCGTGTTGTACACCTTGAGTACCTTCTTGTTCTGCGTCTGCTGCAAGGTCACACGGATCTGCCCGTGTTCCTCGCTGTATTTCAGCGCATTGTCTATGAAAATGCCCACCAGCTGCTTGATCTGGTCGGGGTTGCCGTGATAGCGGATGCCGTCCTGGATGTCCAGCTCCAGCTGCTTTTCCTGCTCGAACGCCTGTCCCTCAAAGGGCAGCGCTGCGCCGGAAACCGCCTCGCTGAGAGAAAAGTCCACGAAGTCTTTCTGCTTGTCTCCCATCTCCAGCTTGGTCAGATTCATCATCTCCCCCACCAGCACACGCATCCGCTCCGCCTGGGACTGGATGTAGCTGAGCCACTTGTTTTCCCCGATCTCGTCATGGAGAATGTCCACGTTGGCGGAGATGATGGTAAGCGGCGTTTTCAGCTCGTGTCCGGCATCGGAAATGAACTGGCGCTGGCGCTCAAAGGTCTCCTGCATGGGACGCATCGCCCGTTTCGTCAGAATCATAGTCAGCGCAAACACCACGCCTTCCATCAGCAGGAACACCAGAATGCTCACCAGCAGCACCTTGTGCAGCAGCAGCCGTTCGGCGCTCCGGTCGGAGAACACCACCAGCGTTCCCATGGCGTAATCCCGGCGAAAATACTGCAAATTCCCATACCAGCCGTCTGCCTTGTCCTTTTGCAGCACATAGTCCAGCAGGGTCTGTGCGTCCTCTTCTGTATAGCTGTCCGTGCCGTCCAGCCGGGTCAGCGTGCCGTCGGAATTCGCAAAGCACAGAAAATGGTCGATGGTGACTACGCCGCTCTTTTTATCCGGAAACGGCGGTTCGCCGTGGTCGTCCTGGCGCATGGGCATAGACTGGGTCAGCTGCGCCAGCGGTGCGGCATAGAACATCCCCTGCTTTGCGGCAGCATAGTTCTCTTCGTTTTCCCAGCGGTGATCCGGTTCGTCCGATCCCCACCAGGGCGGCGGATCGGGATCCGGCTGCGTCGTCTGCTGGGGTGGTTTTGTCTGCGGCGGCGCAGTGGTCACCGCAGGCTTTGTCGCCCGTGGGCTGGTGGTTCTTGCCGTAGTGGTTGCCCGTGTCTGCGGTGCGGCAGTGGTTCGTGGCGCTGCGGTAGTCTGTACCGGAGACTGCACCGCCGGCGCCTGGGTCTGCACCGGATTTTTGGGCTGTTCCGCAGGCGCAGCTTTTGCCGTTGTCTCTGCGGCAGCGGTCTCCGTGGCTGTGGTTTCCGTGGTAGTCTCTGCAGTCGTTTCCGCAGCGGAAGTGCCGGTCTCCGTGGCAGTATCCGTGGACTGCCGGGGCTGTTTTCCGTCCGGCGGCATATCATCCGGCAGTTCGGGAACGGTGGTCTCACTAATGGCAATCTGTTCCAGCAGGTTTCGGGTCTGGTTATAGCTCATCGCCTCGGTCACCACATTGAGGGCGATCAGCGGCACCAGCAGCACTGCGGTAAGCATCGCCATCGTGAT
>OHTN01000650.1_pt1 | contig 13529 bp, 23 predicted proteins | sample 1578971 | NCBI WGS metagenome assembly OHTN01 (sample SAMEA3879509, study PRJEB24766) | human gut metagenome | biome: human-associated habitat; feature: feces | place: USA | collected 1985/1987 | reverse complement strand
TTGGAGTGGGCCATTGGCATTTTCATCATCATGCATTTGGTATAATCAAAATGGAAGGCATACGCCTGTTGCTCGTTCATCGGCTCCCTCCGTTCCCGCTTATCAGCCACGCTTGGCAAACCCGAACCCTGCGCAGATGCAAGCGTTTTAGCCAAATCGCAAACTTTTACAGAATTCTTGATTTGACTTCTTTTTATGGACATTATACAATATCCAAAAGGGCAAACCTTTCAAAAAACAATTTGAAACCTTCGAAATCCTGCCATAAAATGAGGATGGAATTATGAAATCCGATGAAACCGGCGTTTTAAACACATCCGACCTGTATTTTTCATCGCCGTCACCAACGGCCAAGAGGCTTTATTACTATCCCATTGTAGAATTACAGAAAGAACGCAAATACGGGCACCGGGCCTAAACGGGCAACCGGGAGAACCCGGAAAAACCCCGAAAACGCCGCAGATACAACGAAAAACGGCGATCATCAACCCGAAAAAAATAAAAAAAATTGCAACCCAGTGAAAACCGGATTGCAATTTTTTTTGACCCCAAAACGGGCGATTTGATGCGGTTATAGAAAATAAGCAAAAAACGACGCGCGGCGCGTTATTATACGTTTAAAAGAAATTTAAACGTTTAAACGACGCCAGCGGATAAACACCTGAAAGCCTTGATATATAAGGGATTGAGCGAGGTCAAGAACGTTTAAACGGTGCGTTTACGACGGCGCGGAGAAGACGCATATAATCATCGTTTAACCGCTGTTTAAATTGAAATCAATGGGACATAAAAAAAATTTTGAATGGGACATGTCCCATTCAGTAGCTACGTTGTTTGCGAGCATTTTAGGCCGGTTTTGCATGTCCCATTCAATCGGAACTTATTATATCAAAACGAGAAAATTAAACGCTTCCAGAAATGGTAATTCAAATTTCGATATGTGCAAATAAAAAAATTGAAAGAAACCTAAAAAAGATTACAGAAAAGCATTGACTACCACGTCATACCGTGGTATAATATAGACAATGAAAGGAGGTGATACGGTGAACAGGTTGGAAGCCATCTGCAGCATCTGGGCATGCGTCAACGGTACATTAGCAATCGTGATCAGCATTATCAGTTTGCGGCAGAAAAAAACCGCCCCTAGCAAATCCAAGCGCAAGCGGCGGTAGGTAAGAGGATGGGGGCCCGCAAGGGTCTCCATCCGACCCAACCCTATTATACCCGGATAAAATGAGCAAGTCAACATTATTACTGGTATGCCTGACGGCGGCGCTGCTGATCGCAGCCTATCCCCTCCCCGGCGCATGGCGCACTGCGGCGATCATCGGCGCGGCGGCGGCAGGTACGGCGGCGCTGATTACGGCTATCAGAGGCCACCAAAGGAGGCACGACTAATGGCGGATAAGACCAGGCTCCAGCAGATGCGGGAGGAGCAGGGCTACAGCCGGGCGGCGTTTGCCCGCGCGACGGGAATCCCCTTGCGGACGCTCGAAGATTGGGACGCGCAGCGATACGCGCCGACCAATGTCTATCAACTGCTCAAGGCGGCCCGCGTTCTGGGCTGCCACATTGAAGATATTATTGAGGAAACCGAATAACCCGGCAATGTTCAATAGGCTCGGATCATTACGATCCGGGCCTATTTTTGTGCTTTATTGGAACCAAAATAACCGAATACGTTATTTTATAACAAAATCGGGACGTAGGAGTGCGAGTGCGATAGGATAAATTAGAATCAGAACACAATACTTTTTTGGGCATCCGTAAACACTTCCGCGACTTGTTCAACGCTAGCTTGCTTCATTTTTACAAGCCGTTGTTCCTCATGCATTTTATCCAAATTAGAACAAATATCAATAAACCGCGTGGAGATAGAAAACATGGATTGTAGTAACTCAATTGAGGCACTTTTTTGAACTTCATTTAAATTTCCAAGTGCAAGAACATGCTTTAATTCTATGAGTATATTAAAAATCGCTTTCTGATTTTCGTCAGAAGATGAACAAGTCAAGTCCAGTAGATTACTAAATAAAACTGGGAAGTTTGATTTAACTGCATTCATTTCCTCGGAATCCTGCCATTGTTCGGATTGCTCATCATCCAATAAATAGTCAGTGGTAACGTGTAGAATCTTGCTTATCCGATTCAGCATTTCAAGTGTAGGTATACGTTTGCCGGTTTCATAATGGTTATATCCCTGCCTAGATATGTTAAGTAAATTCGCCATGTCACTTTGAGAAAGCCCTTCTTTTTCTCGTGCAATTTTAAGTCTATCTTTTAACAATTGCATCTACCCCCTTACACAAAGTATAGCAACATTTTGTTGCTAATCAAGTATTAGCAACAAAATGGAGCATTATTTTAAATTACGCTTGACATAGCTACTAAATGTAGCTATACTTAAATTGTCAACAAATTGTATACAAATGGAGGGATGAAAATGAGAGAATACCTGAAATCCCTGCGATTGTCTAATGGACAGTCGCAACAAGATGTAGCTAATGCGTTGGGTATGACGAGACAAAATTATAGCCTAATAGAAAGAGGAGAACGTCAACAAGATATCAATTTAACATTACTAGAAAAACTGTCAAAGTACTTTTGTGTATCCATTAAAGAATTGATAGATTTTGAATCTAACTATAAAAAGCTAGATCAGTGATCATGTCGAAACCGCCGAGCGGGCGGTCACCGTGAATTGGCCCACACGGTCTGACGAGACAGGCCAGAAAGGAACATTGACAATGCAGGAGTTACAGATTTTCAGGCATCCAGATTTTGGCGAAATGGGGTTAATAGAGATCGACGGAAAGCCATATTTCCCGGCCACCGCATGCGCTAAGATGCTAGGCTACGCAAGTCCGCGAGATGCTATCAAGCGTCACTGCAAACCAGGGGGGGTCGTGAAACACGACGGGGGCTCAATTGTTACAAATCAGTACGGTGAGCAAGGTAATCAGGTTATCCAAATCAACTACATAACCGAAGGAAACCTCTACCGCCTTATCACACACAGCAGGCTCCCCAAAGCCGAGGAGTTTGAGCGCTGGGTCTTTGACGAGGTGCTCCCGACGATCCGGCGGCAAGGCTCCTACATGCCGGACATTACCGCGATCATCCGGCAGACGGTCGCGGAAACCGTGGCGGAGGTCATGAAACAGATGATCCCGGTTATGATTACGGCGATACAGTCTGCGCAGCCTACGCCGCAGCCAGAGCCTGAGAAGCCAAAACAACGCCGATGGAAAAGGCCGGTCAGCATTATCTCCAGACTGGATACCAACCTGCGGCGCGAAGTGGAGAGCATGCTCTGCGACGGCAGGTATACATACTCTGATGTTGCACAGTATCTTGCAAGTCAAGGCGTGCCGATATCCATCGCATCAGTATGCCGCTATGCAAAAATGCTGTACGTGAACTACAACGATGAAGAAGGGAGGCTCGAAGCGTGAAAGGCATCATTTTCGGCGTGCCGATGGCCGCCATGCTGATCGCAGTGTTAGGCGCTCTGCAGGCTCTGGGCCTGCTGTAAGTCGAAACCGCCCGAGCGGGCGGTCTTGCGGAGACGGCCTCCCGCAACTGATGAGACAGGCCATGAGAAAGGAGATCAGACAATGCATAGGACACAAGCATATGACAGCAACTATTATCAGATCAGCAATATGGCGCGGCGGATCGGCGAGAGCTTGCTCCGGGACTGCCCGCAAAATGACTGCGTAATCTATCGCAACCTGTATGACGATTACACCAATCTGGTGGCAGACTATTGCCAAGGAGCCGCGCTATTAAGTGACGTAACCCTTGAGATGATATATTGCAAAATCAGCAAAATAGGACGCGAATTAGAGCGTATGAGGGTATCCAACCACGCAATACAATCCCTGTTACACGATCGGCCACTGTACGGACAGCAAGACAATAAGCCTCTGTGCTATGCAGTTACGGCTGATGATATTAAGGATGCTGTTAAGGCAGCGCGTGAATTAGAGCGTCAATCAGCATCCTCAGGATCAAACGGCCCTATGTCAATGCCGTGCTCCAATAGAGACTGATGCAATTGTTGATGGTAGGATCGCAATGCCCCCAAGACGTAACCACGTACCATTGCAGTACCATAGGGCGATCGCAGTATCTCGGTATCTCTCAGCGATGCATCCGTTGCAGACAGGCCATGCTTACTAATAGCACCGTCAACCATGCATCCCGCCATTAATCCAGCATCATCATTAATTTTGTATACATCCATAGCAATGCTCCTTTTACAGTTTTGTAAATTATACCACAAAACAGCCGAAACGGCCATAGCAGGCCGTCGCGCAGGGAATGACCGCCCAGCGCCTGATGATGGCAGGTCAATAGGTAGGTGAGATATCAATGGAGACAATGCTGACGGCGCAGGAACTCGCATCCCTCATGGGGATAAGCTACCGGCACGCAAAACGACTTGCAGAGACGGGAGAGATCAAGGCGGATCGGACGCTCAACGCCAACAACCGGCCCAAGTACCTGATCCCGCTCAGCTCGCTCGACGCGATGCTGCAGGACAAGTACCTCAAGCAGCACCGGCCCGCAGCGCCGCCCCCGGCCCATAAGGCCGAGGCCAAACCGCTGGATACATACAGCGCGGCGGAGCGTGAGGAGATCGCGCACTGGCGGCGGGTGGTGGCCGAGTGGCAAGAGTACCGCAGCCAACCGGGAGCCAGCAAGACGCAGGTGGACGAGCAGTACATCCTGCTGTACAACCTGCAGCACCCCGGCGAGGAGCTCTCCACGGATATCCTATACCGTAAGTGGCGGGCCGTCCGGGAGGACGACCTCAACGGCCTGATCGACAAGCGCGGCAAGTGGCGCAAGGGCCGGAGCAGCATCAACGAGACCGTCTGGCAAGCGTTTTTAAGCTTTTATTTGGACGAGGCGCAGCATCCGATCCGGCGCTGCTATGAGTACACCAAGCTATGGATCGGCCAGGAGCTCCCCGAGCTATACGATACCATCCCAAGCTATGAGACGTTTACACGGCACCTCAAGACAGATGTGCCGATGCCCGTCAAGGTGCTTGGCCGCGAGGGCCAAAAGGCATACAGAGACCGCTGCGCCCCATATATCCGCCGTATATACGACGATATGGCGAGCAATGAGTGGTGGATCGCGGACAACCACACGTTTGACGTGATCACCAAGCGGGCGGACGGCACCAAGCACCGCCTGTATTTGACCGCATTTTTTGATGCTCGCAGCGGCATCTTTACGGGGTGCCACATCACGGATGCGCCGTGCTCACAGGCGACGCTGATCGCCCTGCGCAAGGGCATCCTGCAGTATGGCATCCCGGACAATATCTATGTGGACAATGGCCGCGAGTTCCTAACCCACGACATTGGTGGGTTAGGGCATCGGACCAAGCGGCCCAAGGACGGCAAGGAGGTATATGCCCCCCCGCCCGTATTTGAGAGGCTCGGCATCAAGATGACCAACGCCATTGTGCGCAACGCCAAGGCCAAGATCATTGAGCGCCGGTTTAGGGACATCAAGGATCACCTTTCCCGCCTTTTTGCCACCTATACAGGCGGCAACGTGATGGAGAAACCGGAGTGCCTTAAGCACATCCTCAAGGACGACGGCCAAATCCCAACCGACGAGACGATGACACAGGCCGTTGAGGAGCTGCTGGAGTACTACTTTAACCGGCAGCCCTACGGCGGCACAGTGGCCGCCGATCGTGGAAAACCCCGGATGCAGGTCTACAACGAGCATTTGCAGCGCAAGCGGGTGGCCTCGGCGGACGAGCTGGCGCTGATGCTGATGCGCAGCAGCCGCCCGCAGCAGGTCGGCAGGCGCGGCGTGCATCTGGATATCGCCGGGCAGCGGATCGACTACTGGACGGCTGATATGGTCAACGCGCTGCGCGGTCAGGAGGTCTACTATCGGTACGATCCCGATGACCTCAGCGAGGTAAGGCTCTACGACCTGCAGGATCGTTACCTGATGACCGTCCCCGCCGACAATACGGCGGTGCTTATCTACGGTACCAGTCAGGGCGAGGTCAAGGAGGCCGTCGGCAAGGTCAAGCACATGCATCGGATCACCAAGGAGGCGCTGGAGTACAGCACCCTCCCGATGATCGGCAAGCAGACGGCCCTCAATCTGGTGCTGCAGCAGGCCCACATCAACCGGGAGGCACAGATCATCCCGGACGCCGAGCCCAAGATACTGGACGTGCAGCGGGCGGCGGACAACACGGAGCCACTACTTAAGGCGGTCGGTGCGGACGATCTGAGCCGCATGGTGCGCAACGCGGAGCAGCGCGCGCAGGCCAAGGGCAAGGAGGAGGATGGCTATGACCTCTGATCTTACACGCCTGCGGGACAGGCTCAATGCCTGCGCGGACGATCCGGCGCACGATACGCTGGAGCTGCACCGCCTGCAGGAGCAATATTGCAAGGCACTCAAGCGCCGGATCGACGCATGCATCAATATATCAGTAGACGACGATGACATTAAGGAGGACGAGTAAGATGAGTAAGCCCCACAATGGAGAGCTGCAGGCCCGCGTGCAGACGCACCTGCGGGAGCATCAGATGAGCCAGGCCAAGCTGGCTCAGGTGACCGGGATCAACAAGGCGATCATCAGCCAATGGCTGCGCGGGCAGTATACCGGGGACATCGCTAGCGTGGAGCAGGCGCTGGAGGAGTACCTGCGCACAGAGCTGGAGCACGAGCAGGCGCGCGAGACGGCGCTGCCGATGGTCGCCACGCAGGACTATATCCCGACCTCTATATCAAAGGACATATACAAGATGATCAAGTATTGCCAACTAGAGCGCGGCATCATGATCGCCCACGGCGACGCTGGGATCGGCAAAACCAAAGCCGCCCAAAAGTTTGTGAGGGATAACCCGACGCAGAGCATCTATATACAGGCCACGCCCAGCACAGGGACGCTCAGCAACATCCTCAAGCTGCTCGCGCGGGCGCTGCGCATCCCGGAGACGCGCAGCAAGCTCGACCTGCTGACCAACATCCGGGCCAAGCTCGACGGCAGCAATAAGGTCATCATCATCGACGAGGCGCAGCATCTTAAGCTCTCGGCGTTAGAGGAGATCAGGACGCTCGCCGACCCCAACACCATCACTGGGCAGGAGGGCATCGGCATTGTGCTGATCGGCAACACAGAGGTCTACGGACGCATGATGGGACGACAGGAGGCACGGTTTGCGCAACTGTTTAGCCGGGTCAAATTTAACCGCTACTACAACACGCAGCGGATCAAGCGCGCGGATGTGGAGCTGCTCTTCCCCGTGCTCGCACGGGACGGCGACAAGCAGGCGCTCGACCTGCTGGAGGGCATCTGCCGCAGTAAGTTTGGGGTGCGCGGTGCGGTCAACGTATACAACAACGCGGTCAACAGCGACGACATCAGCTATGACAGCCTGTATGCGAGGGCTCGCAACCTCGGCATCGGCATGGTATGAGGAGGGGCAACATGGCAAGATTGACACGATCCGGGTTGGTGTTTGCGGGCGGATTGCTCGCGGGTGTGATGGTGATCAACCTCGTCAACATCATGGGATACTGCCGTCACGGGCTGCCGGGCGGCGAGGCTGTGATGCTGCTGATGATCCCCCTGCTACTGTATGCAGGGAGCGTCATCGGGCAGGAGCGCAGACAGCCCAAGACCTATCAACGTGGCTATCGCAAGGGGTATCAGGACGGCGTGGACGTCGCAGGCAATGCCCTGCATCACGTCAACTTACGCCACCAGATACAACCTGTTAATCATGATAGTACGGGGCAATAAGCCCCGCCTTAATGCAGCCGATGGCGGTCACAAGCCCGCGTGTAATGCAGAGTGAGGCAATGATGAGAGGAGGATTAATATGGCACAGGATCAGACGATCCACGCGGGAGACCGCGTGGTGATCACCCACGGGGAGGCCGCAAAGCTGCACCGTGGCAAGGTGTGGGTGGTAGAGACGGGACCGGAGCCCTGCCCATGCTGCGGCAAGCTGGCCGTGACGCTCAAGGGGTACCGGGGGATCATACCAGTGGCACATATCGCCCGGATCAGAGCGGACGATTACCCGGAGCGGTATCAGTAACATAGGAGATGGACAGATGCCAGATTATAAGATTGGAGACAAGGTCAAGATGGTCAACTGCTTGGAGGCTGACCGATATGCTGATAAGGTGTGGACAGTCGCAAGCGCACCGTGGGAGGTCTGTGGCAGTATGGTCGTTAAGCTAGACGGCTACAGAGGTGGGTTTGACGTCACAAAGCTTGAGCGTGTTTAAGTGTCGCGCCCCGCGCGGGCGCGTGGATTGAAACAAGGTCCTCGGAATCTCGACAAAGCTTAGGGAACTGTCGCGCCCCACGCGGGCGCGTGGATTGAAACACCTGTCACCAAAACCCCAGGAAATGAAGACACGTCGCGCCCCGCGCGGGGCGCATCGGGGCCATCCGGCCCCACCCTAATGCAGCTGCCGCAAGGCAACGGTCGCAAGCCCGGAGAGATGCAGAGCGGGGACAATATATAGAGGAGGCGATACAATTGCAGATCAACAGGTGCGAGAGCGATCTCAAGCCGGGCGACAAGGTCGTCATGATCGGCGGAGACGGCACGCAGTACACCGTCGCAGGCGAGCCGTATTACATGCGCTGGCTGGATCAATGGCACGTATGGCTCAAGGAGTTAAGTGATCACTGCAACGTGGACAAGCTGAGTAAGGTGGAGGAGGCCGGGACGGATGGTTAATTTTTGGATCGGTCTGTTTGCCGGGGTGATCCTCGGCTGGATATCCCTCCTGACGCTGGCGCTCTGGATCACCTACGGAGACCGGGGCCGCAAAGGATGAGGAGGACAGCCATGGATAAGACCACACAATACGTCAATGAGTACGCCGCGCTCACCCGGTATATGGCGCAGGTCAAGGCCCGGCAGGATGAGCTCCGGGCATATTTTGAGCGTCTCGCCGTCGCCGATCTCAAGGACACCAAGCTTAAGAGTATCGAGTATTGGGGCAGCGACGGCGGGCGGGTTACGGTCAGCACGACGGAGACCCCCAAGCTTGGCTCCAGCCACATGCTGCGCGGCCTGCTCGGCGACGTCGCCGATGATTACATTAAAACCGAGACGGTCAGCAAGCCGACGGATGACCTTAAGCGACTGATCGTAATGGCTTGTCAGGGCAGTTACATTGAGGGCAGCCTCGACCAGACGATCAGGGCGATCACGGACGATGAGCAGGTAGCCTCCGTCCTGCACAAACGCCTCAAGGGGCAATATAAGCGGGACATGGCGACGCTGATCAATGTAGCCGGGCTTGACGCCCAGCAGGCCAGCGAGGAGGCATACCTCACGGCGGAGATCATCAACTATGAGTGGATGACGCAGGTGCTCCGGTCGGCAGGATGGACGGGCAGCGTGCAGCAGGCGGTGGATATCATTAAGTCTGCCGCCCGCGTCGAGGAGGGCATTAAGGTCTCGGTAGAGACCATCTGAGGATCAGGAGGGACGGATCATGCAGGCAGCTACAGCGATGATTGACGACCGGCAGCGACGCCGGATATTTGGCGCGGCGCGCGGGCTCGGGATGACCAACGACGACCTGCACGCGCTGACCGCCGACCTGACGGGCAAGGAGAGCCTCAAGGAGCTCACCACCCGCGAGGCCGACGAGGTCGTCCGGGAGCTTGAGCGGCGGCAACAGTCCGCCCCTCCCGCCCCCAGGGCGCGCAAGCCCCGACAGCACCCGGAGCATCCGGGCGGGCCGACAGCAGAGCAGCAGTGCAAGGTATGGGCGATCATGTACGATATCAAGGCAATGGACACGGAGCTCTGCGCGTTAAGCCTCGGCGAGCGCCTGAGCGGTATCATCCGCAAGGAGCTGCACCTGAGCGCGACGGCCAAAGACCCGTTTGCATGGCTCACTTACGAGCAGTGCAGTAAGCTCATCGACATCCTCGATAAGGGCTATGTGCCCAACATCTACCGCGCCCGTCAGCGCGGGCCGAAGGGGGGCAGCAGAGGTGGCGGATGACCTGATCGACCTGATCACGCTGGAGGATCTCAACGAGGAGCAGCGCCAGCTCGCGGAGCTGATCGGGCTGGAGGGATATAAGGCGCTGGTGCGCACCTACGGCGGCACGCACATCGATATCCCCAAGGCGGATAGGCTGACGATGGACAGGCGTAACGACCGGATTGTTGATACATACGACGGATACAACGTCAGAGAGCTTGCCCGCAAGTGGGGGCTATCGGAGAGCCGGATATACGTCCTCACCAAGAGCAAGCGGGATAAGATCAGGTCGCGGGTGCCAGATAATCAGATAATGCTTTTTTGATATTTAAAACTCATTGCTGTATAAAAATTTGATCCAAACCGTTTTCGGGGTATAACTGAGACATCAGTTATACCTCATATTTTTTGCGGCGAGGAGAATGGCATGAACGAGTGGGTCAAGGTGCTCTTACCAATCGGAGCGACGGTGGTTATTGCCATCATCAGCTATTTCCTGCGGCAATCCTTTGCCCGGATTGACCGCATGCACAATGATCTCGCGCAGCTGCGGCAGGACACTGTGCGGCGCGAGGAGTACGACAAGGCAATCGACGAGCTGCGGGATGACGTCAAGGATATCCGCGACAACTACATCAAGCGGAATGATTTTTATCGTGAGATCAGTAAGCTTGACCGTAAGCTCGACGCCATTATGGATAAGGTGATCGTCATGATGAGGAGGTGGCAAGATGAGCAATGAGGAGCGGGCGCGGCTGCGCGCGGGCAATTTTGTGCACAATAACGGCTTGGTACTGCGGATCATCAATATCCTGCGATATAAGTACAACCGGCTCACGGGCGTCAAGGACGTGGTCGCGGGCCACGGCGTCAGCGAGGATGAGTACCTCGACTCCGTCAACTTCTTGGCGGAGGAGGGCTACATCCACCTCCGCCTCGCGGCGGACAAGACGCCCGCGTCGCTGGCGGACAACGACTACCGAGATATCGAGGCCAAGCTCACCGGCAAGGGCATCCGCCTGCTGAGCGGAGGTATCCGGGACAATCAGATCGAGGTGTAGAGGATGGCAGAGAGGCGCAACCGCAAGCACAGTAAGATCGACGGCCTACCGCCCGACCTCAAGGCGACGGTGCAGCAGATGCTGCTGGACGGCGACACCTACAGCGAGGTCATCGCCTACTTGCAGACGCAGGGCGTCTCAATCTCCATGTCCTCTGTCTGCCGGTACGCGCAGGCGTATCTGGCGGAGCACGAGGCGCTGATGATGGCCAATGCCAACCTGCAGCGCATGATGGAGGAGGTCAGCAAGTATCCCGACCTCGACACGACGGAGGCTATTATCCGCATCGTCAGCCACAACCTGCTCAACGTCCTGAGCAACACGAGCGAGGAGGACTGGCAGGAGGTCGACCTCAGCAAGCTCCTTAAGGAGACCAACGCCCTCGTCCGGGCGTCGGCCTACAAAAAGCGGATCGCCCTGCAAAATCAGGACGCGCTGGACACCGGGCTCGACGCGGTCAAGGGGCTGGTATTTGCAGAGCTTGCCAAGGAGCGTCCCGAGTTATATAAGCAATTGGCCGAGTATGTGGACGCCAAAAAGGCGACCGGGATCACCGAGGGAGGATAACCTATCATGTGGTATGTCTTACAGGTCAAGACCGGCGACGAGATCAAGGTGCGGGATGCGCTTAAGGGCAAGGGCGTGCGTGCGCTGGTGCCGCAGGAGGACAGGATCGTGCGCAAGGATGGCAAGTGGGGCCGCAGGCTCTACACCCTCATCCCGTCGTATGTGTTTGTCCACATCAAATTTGCAGCCGAAATCTACTATACGATCCGGGCGATCCCCAGCGTGATCCGTTTTGTCGGCACGGGCTACGGCGATCCATCCACTCTATCCTATCTGGAGGCGGAGTGGATCAGGCTGCTTGCGGGAGACGGAGAGCCGCTGGAGCCGACCGTAATCCGCGTGCCGGAGGACGGCAGGCCGGAGATCATAGGCGGCGTGCTGGCGCACTTCCCGGCGCAGGTCGTCGAGTACGATCTGCGGCATAAGCGGGCCAAGGTAGCGATCTCCATATGCGGGGAGCAGCGAGAGCTGCAGCTCTCCGTGGTGCGCGAGGATGAGGACACCGGGCAGGAGCCCGATCCGATATAACCGTAACAGATGGATCGTTCACGAGCCGGGGCGGCAGCGGCAACTGCCGCCCCCACAACCCTAAAACCGTTTAAATTTTAAACGGTCGGAGTCCAAATCTTAAACGATACCGGTCAGGCCGGGCGGTTGATGCGTCCCGCGCGGTACGAGCCGGAGGACATATGGGGCATACTGCGGGCCGATCCGGCCCGATGGCGGAGCATATCCGGGCAAAAAGCCGGATATTTGCACATTGCACCGCCGCATCCGGGCGCGGATGCGTTTAAACGCGCGTTAACCCCGTTTAAATTTTGACGCATTGATTTTTGCAAGCAACTTTACCATTTTCCCCTGAGCGGCCTTGTGGGGCCTCTCAGGGGCCGTTTTTTGCAATTTGGGAGGTGAGCAGGATATGGCAGGGCCAAAATTAAGCCCTCTGGATGCCCTCAAGGGGGCGCTCGAGGACGCAGAAGCCAAAATCCAGGAGGATAGCGGCCAAAATTTAAACGATCTGCGCGAGGTTTTAAACGATTACCTCCGGCGCGGGGATGAGCCGGAGCGCAAGCGCCTGCTGCGAGAGTATGAGCGCGGTGGGCAGCTCACCGGCCCGCACGGTATCCGCAGGAAGCTCGGCGCTATCGACATGGAGTTTTTTGGCCGGGCGTACTTCGGCCATTACTTCTCCCGGCCATCGCCGGATTTTCACCGCGATCTCGACGCCATCTGGAGGGATGGCGTCCTGCAGGGGCGCTACCCTTTAACCGGCGCGAACGTCAAGATCATCAGCCGGTTGCCCGGATCGCGCCGGGTCGTGGCCGCCCCGCGTGGCCACGCCAAAAGCACCAACCTCACGTTTAAGGGCACGATGCACGCAGTCTTATATGGATACAAGCACTACCCAATCATCATCTCGGACAGCTCCGAGCAGGCCGAGGGATTTTTAGAGTCCATCCGGGTGGAGCTGGAGGACAACGCCGCGATCCGAGAGGATTTTGGCGAGCTTGCCGGGCCGGTCTGGCGCAGTAACGTCCTCGTTACCCGCACCAATATTAAGATCGAGGCCATCGGATCCGGCAAAAAGATCAGGGGCCGTAAGCACCGCAACTGGCGGCCCGACCTCGTCATCCTTGACGACGTCGAGAACGACGAGAACGTCCGCACGCCGGAGCAGCGGCGCAAGCTGCGGGACTGGTTTAACAAGGCCGTCTCCAAGGCGGGCGACGATTACACGGATATCGTGTACATCGGCACGCTACTGCACTATGACAGCCTGCTGGCCAACACCCTGCGCAACCCGGCCTACCAGGCAATCAAGTACAAGGCGGTCATCAGTTGGAGCAAGGCGGACGCCCTGTGGCGGGAGTGGGAGGC
>OHTN01000649.1_pt1 | contig 13534 bp, 10 predicted proteins | sample 1578971 | NCBI WGS metagenome assembly OHTN01 (sample SAMEA3879509, study PRJEB24766) | human gut metagenome | biome: human-associated habitat; feature: feces | place: USA | collected 1985/1987 | reverse complement strand
TGAACTCTCTGGCAATGCGGATGGCGGTGCAGATATCGTCTGCCCGGTGACAGTGGAAATGGGCTTTCACATCCCGTTCCAGCAGGGGCAGCAGTGCCTCAGACTTTGCGTCATAGTCCGGCATATGCTCGTCCGGGTCGCTCTCTGCAAAGTCCAGTTCCTGCTGATAGCGCTGCGCTTTCGCCAGCCCTTCCCGGATCATGGCAGCTGTCGCCATACGGGTGATGGGCGTTTCGTCCCGGTCGTTGTAGACGCTCTTGGGATTTTCGCCCAGGGCAAACTTCACGCCCGTGCCGATCTGCATCCGGTCTGCCATCCGTCCGGCGGTTTTCAGAATTGCCATGGTGCCGCCGCAGGCGTTGGCGCTGCCGGGTGAGGTCATGACCGTTGTCACGCCGGCTGCCCTTGCCTCAGCAAAGCAGTGATCCAGCGGATTCACCCCGTCGATCACACGCAGATGTGGCGTAAACGGGTCGGTCGCCTCGTTGCAGTCGTCGCCCTCAAAGGCGATGCCGTTTTCGATAATGCCCAGGTGGGTGTGCGCATCAATAAAGCCCGGCAGCAGAACCGAACCCCCTGCGTCAATATCCTCCGGCGCAAGCACTGACGGTGTGCCTGTGCCGACTTCGGTGATCTTGCCGTTCTCGATGCAGACATAGCCGTTTTCCAGAATGCCGGCATCGGTCATGGTATGTATGGTTGCGTTCCAGATCTTCATGGATGTACCTCTTTTCGTTTCCGTGGTTTTGGCATGGTCAGCGTATAGCTTTCGTCCAGCAGCCAGAACAGTTCCGGTTCCGGCAGTGTGCCGTCCAACAGTATGGTGATCCAGTGGGTCTTGTTCATGTGGTATGCCGGAAAAATGCCGGGCTTTTGCCGGAGCGAGCCGGTCTCCAGGGGACTGCACTTCACATTGAGGATGTCTGCCGTTCCGTCCGGCGCAAGCCCCAGCTTTTCCGACGGGATGCGCATGAGGAGACCGTACCATTTCTGATTCCCCGGGTGGCGCAGCACTGCCGCATCCGGCGTGCCGTCCCAGGGATATTCCGGCGTTGTGCCGTAGTTTTCCGCCGCATAGCGCAGCAGCCGTTCACGCTGTGATGGTTTCGTCTCCATGGCTTACTCCAGGGACACGATGGTCACGCCGTCCTCGCCCTCGCCGAATGTGCCGAGACGGAAGTTCTTCACGTATTTCAGCTGTTTCAGCCGCTGGTGGATCGCCTTGCGCAGCAGTCCCGTGCCTTTGCCGTGGATGATGGTGACGGTGGCGATATGGGACATGACGGCTCTGTCCAGGAACGCATCCATCTGGTATACGCCCTCATCGCAGGTGCAGCCACGGATGTCCAGCTCCATGGTGCCACGCCGTGCCGCCTGTGCGGAGACTCTGCCGGCGGTCTGGCGCTGTTTCTGCTGGCTCTTTTTCTTTTCCTCCACGCCTGCCACCAGACGCAGCTTTTCCTGGGGAACTTTCGTGCGCATAGCGCCGATCTGCAAAAAGACCGTGCCGTTTTTGTCCGGCTTTCCGGCGACGACCGCTTTCTGCTTGGTATCCGCCATCATGACCGTGTCGCCTACCTGCAATTCCCGTGGCAGCACGTATTCTTCGTCCGGGACTTCGGTCAGCGGATTGGCGGTCTCGTGCATCTTCCGGAAACCACGCTTGACGTTGCCCTTTGCCCGGATCACATCGTCCCCGAAGGATGCCTTTTCCTTTGCCCGGCGCAGCTGATCCAGCTCGGTAATCATTTCGTTGGACTGTGCCTTGGTGGTCTCTACGATGCGCATTGCCTCCAGCCGAGCCTGTTCCATCACGTTTTCCCGGTCGGTGCGTGTCCGCTGTACCTCTTCCCGGAGTTTTGCCGCATCCTCTTCCGCCTGGTGCAGTGCCTGCTGCATGGCGCTGCGGTCGTGTTCCAGTGCCTTGCGTGTCTCTTCCAGCTTGGAGACTGCCTCTTCAAAGCGCAGGTTTTCCTGGCTCACCAGGGTCTCCGCCTGGGAGATGATATCGTCCGACAGTCCCAGCCCCTTGCAGATGGCGAAGGCGTTGGACTTTCCGGGAGATCCCAGGATCAGCCGGTAGGTGGGACGGAGCGTTTCGATGTCGAACTCACAGGAGGCGTTCAGCACATCGGGCTGTTCGGTGGCGTAGAGTTTCAGTTCCTGGTAGTGGGTGGTGACCATAAGCTTTGCGCCGTTGTCCTTCAGCCGCTGGATCACTGCCTCTGCCAGCGCCGCACCCTCGATGGGGTCTGTGCCGGAGCCTAGCTCGTCCAGCAGTACCAGAGAGCGGTCGTTTGCCTGTTCCAGAATGTCGATGACACTGCGCATATGGGCAGAGAATGTGGAAAGGTTCTGCTCAATGCTCTGGGTGTCGCCGATGTCTGCCAGCACGTGGTCAAACACGGAGATCTGGCTGCCCTCTGCCGCCGGGATGAGCATACCGCTCATTGCCATCAGCGTCAGCAGACCGCAGGTCTTGAGGGCTACGGTCTTACCGCCGGTGTTCGGACCGGTGATGATAAGCGCCTTGTTTTCGCCGCCCAGGGTAAAGCTGATGGGAACTGCCTTTTTATAGGGAATCAGCGGATGGCGTGCCTTTTTCAGCACGATCACGCCGTCGTCAGTCAGCACCGGCGGAAAGGCGTGCATCTGTTCTGCCAGGCGTGCCTTGGCGAAATACAGGTTCAGCTCGGCGCAGACCTCGTGGTCACGGATGATGGCGTCTGCCCATGTGCCGCACTCGGTGCAGAGTTCCTCGATGATGCGCTCGATCTCCTCCGCCTCCTGGAGTTCCAGCAGACGGATGTCGTTGTTGGCATCCACCACGGCGATGGGTTCGATAAAGATGGTCTGCCCGGTGGCAGAGGTGTCATGCACCAGACCGGGGATCTTGCTGCGATATTCCGCACGGACAGGCAGGACAAAGCGTCCGTCACGGAGCGTGACACGGCTGTCCTGGAGACAGTCCTGCACATCCTGTTTGCGCATCATGCTGTCCAGGGTGTCCCGGAGCTTTTGCCGGGAGCGTCCGATCTTGCGGCGGATGTCTGCCAGCGCCGGGCTTGCGGCATCGGCGATCTCCTCTTCCGAGAGGATGGAGCGATCCAGCTTTTCCAGCAGATACGGCACAGGCGCCAGCTGGCTGAACAGGTCGTCCAGGGAGGATTCCACCCCGGAGCAGCGGTCGTACCAGTCGCTGAGGGACTGAATCTGACGCAGTACCGTGGCGATCTCCAGCAGGTCTTTCAGCGACAGTCTCGCCCCGGACTTTGCCCGGCGCAGTCCCATCCGCATATCCTGAAAGGCGTGGAACGGCGGTGCGCCGAACTGGACGGACAGCTGGAACGCATCGTTGGTCTTTTCCAGCTCTGTCCGTGCCTCTGCCAGGTCGGAGCAGGGGACGATGGTGCGTACTTTCTCACGGGTGATCTCGTTGGCGGAGAGATTCGCCAGCATTTCTAAGATTTTATGAAATTCCAGAATTTCCAGATTTTTATTCATGGGAGTTTCTCCTGTTAAAGATATCATGTAACATTGGGCGGTGCGGACGGGTGTGCAACGGACTGGTAGAACGTCAGCGCCCTGGGTTTCAGCGACAGGTGGTACTGGACAAAGCGCTCGGTGCATTCGCCCAGCGCCCGGAGATTTTCCTGTCCCAGTTGAAACTGATACAGCCGGTTATAGTCCGCAAAGAGAATGTGCCGCATCGCCTGCAGTACCGGCGCACGGAGCAGGATCGGAGAGCGCAGATTCTCCGGCGCACCGCAGTCCGCACAGAAAAAACAGCCCTCTTCCACGGAGAAATAGAGCCGTTTTGGTAAAAATACACCACAGCTGCGGCACATGAGCAGGTCGGGCATCATGCCCAGCTCCGTCATGAGCCGCAGCTCGAAGATCGATTTCAGAAGTGCCTCAGAGCGCTCACCGTTCTCCAGATAGTGGAGGGTTCAGCATCAGCCGCATCACAAAGCAGTTTTCCTCCGGGGTCTGATGTTCCCGGACGCTGAGCCGCACCAGCTCGCTGAAATACATGGCAAGGCTCAGCCGGGAGAGAGACTCCCGGAGACGGTAGAAAATGCGGATGGGTTCGGCGCTGTCCAGATACAGCCCCTTCTGCTGTTTCCGGATGCTGAAATTGGCATAGGAAAACAGCTGGGTGGCAGAGAGTCCGGCGGAGGTGTTTTTCTTTGCGCCCCGGACATAGATCTCCCGGACCGTGTTATGCTCTGTGAGAACGTCAATAAACTTCCCCCGTTCTCCGGCGCTCCGTTCCGCCAGAACCAGTCCCCGATAGATCTCCATGTGTGGGAACCTCCTTTTGCACTGCCTGTGCCGTCTGCTGCACGCTGCCGTCCAGTCCACGGCGGTAGTGCAGATAATCGTCGATCCGTCCGGTCATACAGAAAATATCCCATGCGTCCATATTGTGTACCTCCTGTTGGAAAGGGCAGAGCAATTTTTCAGAGAAAATTGCCGCCTTACTGAGATACCATTATGTTGCGTGGGGTATTGCTTTTTTATGTGTGGCAGATTATTCCGGGTTGTCCAGCCCGAAGTTGTGGATGAGACCTTCCTTGTTGCGCCAGTCCTCCTTGACCTTGACCCAGCACTGCAAATTGACCTGGATGTAGAAAAAGCGTTCCAGGTCTTTCCGGGCGAGGGTAGCGATCTTCCGGAGCATGGTGCCGTTTTTGCCGATGAGGATGCCTTTGTGGGATTCCCGTTCGCAGTAGATGGTGGCGTCGATGTCCAGCAGATCCTTGTCGTCCCGCTCTTTCATGCGCTCGATGGAAACGGCGATGCCGTGGGGGACTTCGTCCCGGAGCAGGTTCAGGATCTTTTCCCGGATCATCTCTGCCGCCAGCACACGCTCCGGCTGGTCGGTGAACTTTTCGTCCGGGAAATAGTGGGGTGCCGGCTGTGCCAGCGCCATGACTTCCTGTTCCACCAGGTCGATGCCGTCCGATTCGGTGACGCTCACCGGAATGGTTGCGGCAAAGGAATGCACCGCATTCAGCCGGGCGATCGTCCCCATCAGCCTGGTCTTGTCGCTGCAAAGGTCGATCTTGTTCAGCACCAGGATGGTGGGCGTTTTCGCCTTTTCCAGAGAGTGCAGCAGCTCCTCTTCCTGTTCCGAAAGGGGCTTGGTGCAGTCCTGGACGAACAGCACGGCGTCGATGTCTGCCACAGCGTCCTTCACCGCTTTCAGCATATGACCGCTCAGCTTGGTGGTGGGCTTGTGCAGACCCGGCGTGTCCATAAAGACCATCTGCGTTTCACCGACCGTCTTGATGCCGGTGATGCGTGTGCGTGTGGTCTGGGGCTTGGGGCTGACGGATGCGATCTTTTCGCCGATGATGGCGTTGAGCAGGGAGGACTTCCCGGCGTTGGTGTGTCCGGCGAGGGTCACGAAAACCGATTTTGTCATGCGTCAGTATCCTCCGGCTGGTTGGTGAAGGTGGCTTCTCTGGAAATGCCCAGTTCGCCCAGGACTTCCTCTTCCTTTTCCCGCATCTTGCGCTCTTCCAGCGGGCTGGTCTCGTGGTCATAGCCCAGCAGATGCAGCATGGAGTGAACGGTCAGAAAGCCGATCTCACGCTCCAGGGAGTGACCGTACATATCTGCCTGCTTGACAGCCATTTCCAGAGAGATGACCACATCGCCCAGCAGTGCGCAGCCGGTCTCCTTGTTGGTGTCATAGTGGCCGTCCTGTCCCAGGGGAAAGGAAAGCACATCGGTGGCACGGTCTTTCTGGCGATAGATCTTGTTCAGTCTGTGGATCTCATCGTTGCTGACAAAGGAGACGCTGACTTCGGCATCCTGCCCGAAATGCTCCGCCACCAGGACTGCCTGGCAGCAGCGGCGGATGAGCATTCGGATTCCTACCGGGACCCGTACTTCTGTTTGATTGTTTTTTACCATGACTTTTACTTTTGGCATGATGAACGATCTCCTTTCATGAGATTTCACATATATCTTAATTTTTTTATTTTTTGGCAATGTCGATCAAACCCTTTCTATAGGGGATGTAATTGTATTATGGAATGTCTAACACAATAACAGCAACAGGAATAAGCCTCCCTTGAAAAAGAGAGGGGAACCAGCGAAGCTGGTGGAGGGATTCTGCTGATGCCTTTTCTTTGTGTTTTGTTTTAGATTTTACAAAAAATCCCTCAGTCAGCCTGCGGCTGCCAGCTCAGCACAAGGCACGCCCTTCGGGTGCCTTTTCAAGGGAGCCTAGTTATGAGGTTTTCAAATTTAGTGCTTTCTAGTACCTTTTCGGTCAGAACGCTCCGTTTTGTCACTATTCTGCCGGCGCTCTGCCGCCTCGTAGGCACGGATGATGTCCTGCACCAGCTTGTGGCGCACCACATCCCGGTTGGTGAATTCGCAGACGGCGATGTCGTCCACCTTCCGCAGGATACGGGAGGCGATGACCAGACCGCTTTTCTGCTTGTCCGGCAGGTCGATCTGGGTGGTGTCTCCGGTAATGACCATCCGGCTGCCCTCGCCCAGACGGGTGAGGAACATCTTCATCTGTTCACCGGTGGTGTTCTGCGCCTCGTCCAGGATGATAAAGGCGTTGTCCAGGGTGCGTCCACGCATATACGCCAGGGGAGCGACTTCGATAGAGCCACGCTCCAGATGGCGCTGGAACGCCTCTGCACCCAGCATTTCAAACAAGCCGTCGTACAGCGGACGGAGATAGGGGTCTACCTTGTCCTGGAGGTCGCCGGGCAGAAAGCCCAGCTTTTCGCCTGCCTCCACAGCCGGACGGGTGAGGATAATGCGGCTGATCTCGTGCCGCCGGAACGCACGCACCGCCATGGCAACCGCCAGATAGGTCTTTCCTGTTCCGGCAGGACCCAGCCCGAACACGATGGTGTTTTCGGCAATGGCACGGACATAGCTGCGCTGTCCCACAGTACGGGTATGCACCGGCTTTCCGGCGGCGGTGAGACAGACGGTGTCGTCATCTGCCAGCTCCGCCAGCTGTCCGCTTGCGCCCTCGTCCACCATATCCGAAACGTAGTGGATGGACTGCGGCGTCACAGCCTGTCCGGCGGCAATCATTTTCAGCAGTGCAGTGACCGCTCCGGCAGCCAGCTCTACCGCTGCGCCGTCGCCCTGGATGCGCAGCTCGTCCCCACGGCAGATCATCTGCACATGATACCGCTGTTCCAACAGCTTGAGGTTTTCGTCAAAACTGCCGCATAAAGTCTGAAATTGGTTGTTGTCCTGCATTGCAATCAATCGTTCTGCCATGGTGGGATCGGTTCCTTTCTGAAAGTCTGCTGTACTCCGGTCACGCCGTTTTTGGCTGTCCGGAGGAATATCCTCTACCTATTATAGCATACTCTTTGTAAAATGTGAAACGGTATCTTCTTCTTTTAACAAAAAATTCAGGAATTCCCGCATAGGCGGCAACTCCTGAATGGCTTTACAGAATGTGTTGCAATGTGCTGTTTAATAAAACCGGTAGTCCGAAATGTCGGAAAGGAAGATCTGATACAGCGAAAAGATGCCGTCGTCGATCTCCCGGCGGCTGCTTTCCAGGGACAGATTCCGGATGTCCCGGTGCAGGGGAAAGCGCAGGGTACACTGTGCCTGGGTGTCGGTCTGGGAGGTGAGCAGGACGGCGTGATACTTCCGGCAGAAGTGCTGTACGACCTGTTCCTCCGGCGTGCGCAGCCCCGTCTGATACAGCTGCTCCGGGATGCTGTGGCGGTGAGACTGCGGCTCTGTGCCGTCGGAGACTGCCGTACAGCGCAGCACTGCCTCGTTTTCCTGCTGCTCTGCCTGCCAGGTGAAATGGGACGCAGACGGCATAGTCTGCCGCAGCTGTAAAATCAGACAGAGCAGGCTCACACGCAGCCGCCGGCGGTGGACGAAAATGCACAGGTGGGGCGCCGTTTTCAGTGTCATCCGGATGGCCCTGCCAAGCACCATTCGACACGATTCGACAAAATTCGACAATTCACGGTCCAGAAAAAGCGCCTCACCGGAGACTTCGCAATTTTGGTAATATTTGAGCTGTTCCAGACGCAGCACCGAAGACCGCATGAGACGGCAGCAGTTGCCTTGAATAATGTTCAGTTGTTCCAGCTGTTCTTCCAGGATCATCCTGGGGATCTGGTCGCTGGATTCATCCAGATCCTGATACAGCGCACTGACGGCGTTGGAGATGCCAAATACCTTCTGGCGTATGGCGGCGATCCGGTTTTCTTCCTCGTGACATCGGTCGGGGTCGGACCAGAAGAGTTCCTCTTCCGGCTGTGCGCAGATCTGCACCAGGATCACCGGCGTGCCGCCGATGCGGCATTGTTTCTGCCGGAGCAGATACAGCACACTGCCCTGCCGGACGGAAAACGTGCCGGTCTCCGGCGTGCCGTCCGGGGCATACCGTGGCAGGGATGCGCCGTCCTGATCCTGCCGCAAGGTGGCGGCGTGGTTCTGCCAGAGCGGCGTGCCGTCCATGCGGTAGAAAAGGACGGCATCCTCAAACTGCTGATACCATTCCCGGATCTGCTGAAATTCACTTTGCTGCATCGCTGTCATCTCTCCTCACTGCATCCGCATTTGTCTTTATTCTATGCTATTATTATACTACATATTTCAGAACAGGGAAATAAAAAAAGTGATAATTTTGTCTTGTTTTCAATTTTTGTGCATTTTGCATAAAATGGTTTCCCGTTTTTTGCGGAAAACGTGGAAAATAAGAGAACTTGCCTTTTTACCCCCTGCTTTTTTTGCGAAAGTGCTTGAATTTTTCTCCGGAATGGTGTAGAATAGAATTATCAAGGAATCACTGGGGCAAAATCGGGCAGATGTCCGGGGATGTGTATCAGTGCTTTCTAAAATATTAGGAGGTAATTTCCAATGTCAGTTAAAGTTGCTATTAATGGTTTTGGCCGTATCGGTCGTCTCGCATTCCGCCAGATGTTCGGCGCAGATGGTTATGAGGTCGTTGCAATCAACGATTTGACTAAGCCGTCTATGCTGGCTCACCTGCTGAAGTATGATACCGCACAGGGCGGTTATGCAGGCAAGATCGGTGAGAACAAGCACACTGTTTCTGCTGATGACGAAGCTGGTACTATCACTGTTGACGGTAAGACTCTGAAGATCTATGCAAAGGCTAACGCTGCAGAGCTGCCGTGGGGCGAGATTGGTGTTGACGTTGTTCTGGAATGCACTGGTTTCTACACCTCTAAGGCTAAGGCACAGGCTCACATCGATGCAGGTGCAAAGAAGGTCGTTATCTCTGCTCCGGCTGGCAACGATCTGCCGACAATCGTTTACAACGTAAACCACAACACTCTGACTGCTGATGACAAGATCATCTCCGCAGCATCCTGCACCACCAACTGCCTGGCTCCGATGGCTAAGGCTCTGAATGACTATGCTCCGATCCAGAGCGGTATCATGAGCACCATTCACGCTTACACCGGCGACCAGATGATCCTGGATGGTCCGCACAGAAAGGGCGACCTGAGAAGAGCAAGAGCCGGCGCAGCTAACATCGTTCCGAACTCCACCGGTGCTGCTAAGGCAATCGGTCTGGTTATTCCGGAACTGAACGGCAAGCTGATCGGTTCTGCACAGCGTGTACCGGTTCCGACTGGTTCCACCACGATCCTGACTGCTGTTGTTAAGGGCGCAGACGTAACTGTTGACGGCATCAACGCTGCTATGAAGGCTGCTGCTACTGAGTCTTATGGCTACAACGAAGAGCCGATCGTATCTTCTGACGTTATCGGCATGAAGTACGGTTCTCTGTTCGATGCAACTCAGACCATGGTTTCCAAGATCGCTGATGATCTGTATGAAGTACAGGTTGTTTCTTGGTATGACAACGAGAACAGCTACACCAGCCAGATGGTTCGCACCATCAAGTTCTTCGCTGAACTGGCATAAGTTAGCGTCGGATTCTCGCAGACAGGATTTGTTCTGTCTATGAATTTGCAAAATGAAAGCGGTATGGCGGTTTCGTCATGCCGCTTTTTTGCATATCTGCGTGCAGGATGGGACAGCGGCAGACGATTGTGGAAAAAATGCGAAAAAATATTGACGGCATTCCCCATCCTATGCTATAATAAAAATGCAGAAGGTTGTTCTCGAAATTTGCTGAAAAGATGCTTCTTTCTAGGGCTTGTTTGACAAATGTACGGATTTTTCAAACAAGCCCTAAAAGAACAACTTCTAAAATCACATAGAAAGGAGGGATGTACAATTGTACAGGATATGGCGGCGCTGGCTGTCGCTTTTGACGGCGTTGGCTCTGGCGCTGGTTTTCTGTTTTGCGGCGTGTCCGTTTGCGGCTTTTGCCGATGACACGGGGCAGAAGGTGTACCAGGACATGATCTACTACACCATCACGCCTATGCACGAGGTGACGATCACAGGCGCACGTGCGATACTGACGGAGGCGAACATCCCGGCAGAGCTGGACGGCTGTCCGGTGACGGAGATCGAACGCTATGCCTTTAAGGACTGCACCCGGCTGGAGCGCATTTCCATCCCGGATACGGTCTCAGACATCGGCTGGGGCATCGTCCAGGGAACGCCCTGGCTGGACAACCAGACAGAGGAGTTCGTGATCGCCGGAAAGGGATTTCTGCTGGCGTATACCGGAGCAGACGCTACGGTCACTATCCCGGATACGGTAAGCACCATCGGCGGCTATGCCTTTGAGGGCTGCACCACCCTGGAAAACGTGGTGATGCCGGACTCGGTGCAGACCATTGATGCCTTTGCGTTTCTGAATTGCAGCAGGCTGCACCAGGTGCAGTTCCCGGCGCATCTGAAAACCATCGGGGAATATGCGTTCCATTGGTGTACGGCGCTGGAAGAGGTACAGATTCCGGATACGGTGACGACGGTGGGCAACCACGGGTTCAGCTATTGCCGGTCACTGAAAAGCATATCTCTTCCGGCAGGGCTGACACAGATCAGCAACACCCTGTTCCAGGGCTGCACCAGTCTGGAAGAGCTTCAGATCCCGGACGGCGTCCAGGTGATCTATAACTATGCTTTTGACGGCTGTTCGCAGTTGCGGAAGATCACGCTGCCGGAATCGGTGGAGGAGATCGGCTCCAACGCCTTTTCCGGCTGCACGGCTTTGAAACGTCTGGTGATTCTGAACCCGGCGTGCCGCATTTATGATGCGGAAAAAACGGTAGAACCCAGCGTTCGTATCAACGGATATGCGGTTTCTACGGCGCAGATCTATGCGCAGAAATACCAGCGCTCATTTCATGCCCTGGATCGAAAACGGGGCGACATGAACGGAGACGATGTAGTCGATACATCGGATCAGTTCGATTTGATGTATCTCTGTGCCAGACGAGGCGCAGGGATACCAGTTGACATCACAGCCGCTCAGACATATTGTGCCGACTATAATCAGGACGGCGTGATCGACACAACAGATATTTTTGAATTGATGTATTACCTCGCCATGCGTGGCGCAGGCGTTCTGGTGGAAGATCCAGAAAATGATGAAGACGACTAATCCATTTTTAGGAAAGGAAAGAGGTGTTTTCTGCGATGCAGAAAAAGAAACGAGGGAGACTTGCAGCGTGTTTTCTGGCGTTCTGTATGGCTTTCTCTATGCTGCTGTATGTTCCGGAGGGAGCCTGGAAAGTAAGTGCAGACAGCTTGCAGACCTATGACGGACTGATGTACCGCATCAGCAATACCACAGCATCCGTTCTCGGTCTGGAGGACACCCTCAAAGAAGTGGTGATCCCGGCAAAGGTGGACGGCCGCTCTGTGATCAGCATTGAAAACTGTGCTTTTGACGGAGAAACGTCCATCCGGAAGGTGGTGATCCCGTCCAGTGTGGTAGCGCTGGGGAATCATGCTTTTCGAAATTGTACCAACCTGTCGGAGGTAGAAGGCGGCGAGTCGCTGGACAACATTGGCTTTGATGTAATGGAAAACACGGCTTGGCTGAAAAATCGGCAGGACGAAGTGGCTGTGCTGGGCGGAAAGGTGGCTGTGGCTGCACCGGATACGGCGCAGGTGACCATCCCGGACGGCGTGACCCGGCTGGCAGACGGCGTCTTTATGGAGCGGAGCAGTCTGGAAAGCGTTGCACTGCCCGAAAGCCTGGAACGGATCGGGGAGAAGTGCTTTATAAAATGCGAGAATCTGGAAAGCATTTCTCTCAACGAAAATCTGATGGTGATCGACAGCTATGCGTTTTACGGATGCACAAAGCTCAAGGCGATCCAGTTCCCTGCCAGTATCTGGATGATCGGATTCTATGCGTTTCAGGGGTGTACTGCCCTGAACGTTGCGCAGTTTGGGTCAGATTCCCATTTGCAGATACTGCTTTCCGGCGCATTTGAGGATTGCACCGCTCTGCGTTCCATCACCCTGCCGGCATCACTGAATCAGATGTATGAAGGCGTGTTCCGGAACTGTACTTCGCTGAGTATGGCAGCCATCCAGGGCAGTCTGACCCAGATCCCCGGCAATTCGTTCAGCGGCTGTACCATGCTGGAATATGTGGGGATCTCCGATTCTGTCACAAGAATCGACAGCAATGCGTTCAGCAACTGCACCAGCCTGCGGAGTCTGAAAATGCCGTCGGGGCTGAAAACCATCGGAGAATATGCCTTTTCCATGTGTACCAATCTGAACAGCTTTGAGCTGCCGGAGACGCTGGAACGCATCGGAAAGGATGCCTTTTTCCACACCGGCTGGATGGAGGCACAGACGGACGACTGGAAGATCTGCGACGGCGTGCTGCTGGCGTATGACGGCAAGGAGACTTCCATTATCATTCCGGGCGACATTCGTCTGATCGCCAGCGGATTTCTTTCCAATTACAGCAAGGTGAAAAATGTGACCCTGTCCTATGGGCTGGAATCTGTTTCTCCCGGAGCGTTTGCAGGCTGTGAGTCTCTGACGCAGGTCAATTTCAGCAGCAGTGTCCGCCGCATCGAGGCAGAGGCGTTCCTGGACTGCACCATGCTGAAAACGCTCCAGGGCATGACAAACGTGGAGGAGATCGGAGACAGTGCCTTTAACGGCTGTAAGGCGCTGACTACGGTGGAACTGCCGGAGACGCTGACCAGACTGGGCAGCCACGCATTCCAGGATTGTTTTGACCTGGTGGAGATCTCCATTCCCCATAGTTTGACTGAGATCGAGGATCACACATTCTATGGCTGTATATCACTGGGAGATGGAGGGACAGTTGATCTGTCCAATACGAATTTGCAGTACATCGGCGAAAAGGCATTTGCAAACTGCATAAGTATTCGCCATATTGCGCTGCCGGCGAGTCTGACCAGTCTGGGTAACTATGCTTTTGAAAGTTGTCGGGTATCACTGGTGGTATTTTTCTACGATAATCACTGTACGCTGAATCTGGACGAATTCTATTTTCCGACAAAAGCGATCCTGGTGGAAAACAGAGCGGGCTTGGGAAAAGAAGAAACTTCTGTGCAGAAGTATGCGGACGCATTCCATCTGGAGTACACCACACTTACGCCTCCAACGACAACCACGACCACAG
>OHTN01000648.1_pt1 | contig 13559 bp, 10 predicted proteins | sample 1578971 | NCBI WGS metagenome assembly OHTN01 (sample SAMEA3879509, study PRJEB24766) | human gut metagenome | biome: human-associated habitat; feature: feces | place: USA | collected 1985/1987 | reverse complement strand
CGCGCAATCACCTCTTGGCCGAGCTTCAGCTTCTGCGCAAGCTGGTCATCTTCGCCCAGCAGCATCTCCATGCGGCCCTGATAAACCACACGGATATCCTCAAGGTCAGATAAATCGATCCGTGTGATTCCGGAAAGCCTCGTCTCCTGCACAGCATCCAGCAAATGGTCAAGCACCGTTTTTTCCTGCGATTGGTCGTTTTCCTGCTGCTCAACCACCGTTTCGCCTGCCGCTCGCGTGCTTTCCTGCGTCTTTGGCGGGAAGCTGGCCTGTTTGCCGGGAGAAGCGCTTTTTACCTCGACACCCTTGAGCAGGGCAGCCCCCTCGGGCAACTCTGTCGCGCCGATCTCCAGCACTTTGCCGCTGCCTGTCATGATGAGATAGGAGTTTCCCTGCTGCACGGCGAGCTTGAGCTGTGCCTCCTTTACGGTGAGCACCAGCTTGTCCGGCAACTTACGCTTGATGGTGACAGATTCCACATAGGGGAGCTTTTCCGCAATCCGTCCGGCCGCCTGCTCTGTTTTGCACAGAAAAAGGTTTTCCCCTTTGGCAATGCCGGAGGCCTCTATGATCTCCTGTGCGTTATAGCGGCTGTTGCCCTTCACCTCAAAAGCCGCAATATGAAAAAACACCGTGAACGTCAGCACCGCGCCCACGCAGAGAAGCAGCAAAAACAACACAAGATAAAGGATTGCCTTTTTCCTGCGCCGTTTTTTCAGCGAGCGCAATTGCTGCTCGCGCCGGATCTCATCGCGGGAACGCTGCGTCTGCTCCGCCTGTGCAGGCGCAGCCGGCCTCTTCTGCGGGCCGGCTGTCCGTTTTTGATTAGAATTCTTCTTTTGGTTCATCACAGATCTCCCTTTTGATTTGCGCCCCAATCGCCTGGAGGCTTTCCTCAATCTTTTCATATCCGCGGTCGATATGCCGGATGCCAGTGATTTCTGTGCTGCCACGGGCGGACAGGCCTGCAATCACCAGCGAGGAACCTCCCCGCAGATCGGGGGCTACCACCGGCGCGCCCGATAAAAACGGCACACCCTCCACAACCGCTACGCGCCCCTCCACCTTGATATGGGCGCCCAATCGCATTAGCTCGCTGACGTGCTTATAACGGCTTTCAAATATATTTTCAATAATAACACTGGTGCCGTCGGCAATTGCGGTCATCGCCATCACAGGCGCCTGCGCATCGGTTGGGAAACCCGGATAGGGCATCGTCCGCACCGTGTGCACCCGGTGGAGCCGGGGCGGCGCGCTGATCGTCAAATCCCGCGCGCAGATGCTGATATCACAGCCAGCCTCCTCCATCACGGGAATGACCGGCCCCAGATGCGCCGGAATAATATCCCGCAGTGTCAAATGGCCGTGCGTCACTGCCGCGGCGGCCATGTAGGTTGCGGCCGTAATGCGATCCGGAATCACCGTGTGTTCTGTGCCGGACAGAGCTTTTACGCCGTTTATAACGATCGTTCCTTCCCCTGCGCCGTGGATGCGCGCGCCGCACCCGTTGAGGAAATCGGCAAGGTCACTGATTTCCGGCTCCCGCGCCGCATTGACAAGCACCGTGCGCCCCCGTGCCGTGGCGGCGGCAAGCATGATGTTTTCCGTAGCGCCCACACTCGGGAAGGACAGTGCAATCTTCACGCCCTTCATCGGCTCCGGGCAAACACAGTCGAGCCTGCCGTGCTCCTCCTGAATCTCCACACCAAATTGCCGCATGGCGGAAAGATGCAGGTCAATCGGCCTCAATCCGATTTCACAGCCGCCCGGCGTTGACAGGCTTGCCTGGCCCATCCGTGCCAAAATCGGGCCGAGGAACACCACGGAAGAGCGCATCTCCCGCATCAGATGATCCGGGATATCGGAGCGCTCGATGCTGGCGGCATCTATCGTGACCGTGTTGTCCTCCCGCTCCACCTTGCAGCCGAGATACGTTAAAATACGGATCGCCGCGTCTACATCTGTCAGCCTGGGGCAGTTATGTATGACGCAAGGCTTATTGGTCAAAACGGCAGCCGCAAGAATCGGCAGGGCACTGTTTTTAGAGCCGTGTATCCTCAGCTCCCCGCTCAAGCGCTTCCCGCCTTCAATAACGATTTTCTCCATTGTCGCACACCCTTTCGCATAAAAAACACAAGCGGGCCGTTTTGCCGCCCTGCAATATACTATGCAAGGGGTGGAATATGCGTGAAAAGAGAAAACGAGCCAGAATGGATTGGGCCATCCAAATTTAAGATTACTGATCCTTTTGCGCCAGGCCTGCAATCACCCCGTAAATCCGCTCATTTGCATCTGTGATTGCGAGGGCTTTCGCGTTTGCCCCGAGCTTCTCGCGGCGCTCCGGGCTGCTCAGCAGCCGGTCGAGTTCCTGAGCCAATCGCTCCCCTGTCAGTTCTTTCTCCTCGATGAGCACCGCGGCATCTTTGCTGACAAGCGCCATCGCGTTGTGGTATTGATGATTCTCCGCCACATTGGGGGAAGGGATCAGGATGGACGCCTTGCCCATCGCCTCAATCTCGCTCAGAGAGCTGGCGCCAGAGCGGCAGATCACTACATCCGCCGCCGCCATGCAGCGATACATATCGTCGATATATTCCCGGATAATGACATGCTTTTCGCGGTCAGGATCCACGCCCTTTTCCTTGAGCGCATCCTTCACCCACAGGCCGTACTGCCCCATGGCATGCATAAAATAGCAGTCCGCCTGCTGGTGGCGTTCAGCGATCACCTCCACCATTGCCCGGTTAATCGCCTCCGCCCCCAGGCTTCCGCCCATGGAAAGCACCAGTGGGCGATCGTCGAGCCCCAGCTCAAAGCGTGAGAGCGTGCGATCTGCGCGCAGCAGCTCGCCGCGCACGGGAAGCCCCGTCACGGTGCACGGATTTTTTGCATTTAGATACTGCTCGGCCGCGGGAACGGCGAGCATCACCTGATCCACCTTCCCGGCAAGCACCTTGTTTGTTTTGCCTGGAAAAGCGTTTTGCTCATGAATCGCGGTTGGAAAGCCGAGCTTTGCCGCCATGCGCAGCACCGGTCCGCTGACATAGCCTCCAAAGCCCACCACCACATCCGGCTGAAAATCAAGCAGGATTTTCTTTGCCTGTGCGGAGGATTTGAGCAGCTTGGAGAGTGTGCCGAGATTGCGTTTTATGTTCTCCAGCGTCATCTTCCGCTGAAAGCCGCTGATATCGATCGTTTTAAAATCATATCCCGCAGCAGGGACGAGGCGCGCCTCCATTTTTTCGGCCGTGCCGACAAACAGGATCTGTGCGTCCGGATGGAGCTCACGCACCATCCCCGCGGCTGCCAGTGCGGGGTTGATATGGCCGCCCGTCCCGCCGGCGGCAAATAAAACCTTCATAAGCCTTTCCCTTTCTCTTCCTTACAATCTGAGCGTAAGAATTTTTCACCGATGTTGTTTTACATTTTTCGCACCCTGGAATACCGTGATACGGATAAAACGATCCCCATTTCCATCAGCAAAATCATCAGCGAGGTGCCGCCGTAGCTGAAGAACGGCAGGGAAATACCCGTATTGGGCACTGTATCCGTAACAACTGCGATATTCAGTGCCACCTGAAGGCCCACTTGAAAGACAAGCCCCATGGCGAGCAGCGCGCCGAAACGGTCGCGCGCTTTCATGGCGATGACGAAGCCGCGCCACACAAGCAGGCCAAACAGGATGATAATCGCCGTTGCCCCTATGAAACCGAGCTCTTCGCAAACGATAGAAAAGATAAAGTCATTCTGCGGCTCAGACACATAGAGGTGCTTCTGCTTGGAATTGCCAAGCCCCGCCCCCAGGAACCCGCCGGAACCGATCGCGTAGAGTGACTGGTTTGTTTGCCAGCGCGCGCCGAAGGGATCGAAATCCTTATCCAGCCATGCCGTGATGCGCTTTGCCGCATAGGATGGCAGCTTATCTGGAAAAATGACGAAAAAAGCCACCACTGCGATCACTGCGACCGCACCGATCACGAACCAACGCATTTTTACCTCGCCGAAGAACATCATCGCCACGCCGATGGAAAACATCAAAATCGTACCGGACAGATGGTTTTCTAAAAACACAAGCCCGCACATCAGGCAGATCACCGCGGCATAAAAGAGCATATAGAGCGTGGACGTTGCCTTGCAGGGGTTGATCAGGCCGTTGGTTTTATCTCGCAGGAAGCTCGCTGCCTTCCCCCGTGAGGGCGTTTTATCAATGATCTGCCGGTGGTGCTTCTCCATACTCCAGGCACAAAAGAGCACCAGCGCCACCTTGGCGATCTCCGAAGGCTGGAAGGTGAAGCCACCGGGCAGCGGAATCCAGCGCTTGAAATCGCCCAGGTTGGTGTGGTAAAACAGCACCACGACCAGCAGCACGATCGATATCGCAATGCCGGGGATGGCAAGGTACTTATACCATTCATAGTTGATCTTTGACACCAGAAACATCAACACCACGCCTACGATGGCAAAAATCAGCTGCCGCTTAAAATAATACGTGCTGTCCCCATGGTTGTTATAATAGGCGTAGGTATAGCTGGAAGAAAGCAGCATAATCAGGCCGATGGTCAAAAGAGCAAGCGTAAACATCATAAAGGGCACGTCAAACGCATCCTTTGACATCAGTTTACGCAGCGCAGAGACCTTGCTTGTGCCCTGAGGCTGCATTCGGTTGCGGTTGCGCGCCGTATTCGCTCTGTCTGCCATGATCAGGCCTCCTTCGTTTCCATCCGGCCGGGAATTCTCAGCCGAAATACATGAGCAAAGCTCCCAAAGCCCCGCCCAAGATCGTGATTGCGCTAAACACAAAAACGATCTTCGTCTCTTTCCAGCCGGACATTTCCAGTCCGTGATGAATGGGGGTCATTTTGAAAATACGCTTGCCAGTGCCCGTTTTATGCTTCGTAATTTTAAAATAGGTGCGCTGGATAACCACGGAGCCGCCTTCGATTACATATATAATGCCCACCGGCACCAAAATAATCGGGCAATCCAGCGAATAGGCCAGCGCCACTACCATACCGCCGAGGAACATAGAGCCGGTGTCGCCCATCATAACCTTGCCCGGATACCAGTTCCAAATCAGGTATCCGCCGCATGCGCCGGCGAGCGCCGCGCCCATGATGCTCACGCCCATCGCCTGCCGCAGAACGCCCATGATCGTAAAGGAAATTGCGGCGAGCATCGTCACGCTGCCGCACAGGCCGTCGATCCCATCGGTAAAATTGACGGCATTGGTCGCCGCATAGATGACGATAATGCCAAATAAATAATAGACAATCGGGTGAAGAAGGATATTTCCCAGGAAGGGGATATACATATACGTTCCGTTTGCAATATGCAAAGAGGCAAGGTAGGCCACCGCCACAAGAAGCTGTGCGGCCGTCTTTTGCTTTTCCGTCAGCCCAAGGTTGCGTTTTTTGACCACCTTGATGTAATCATCCGCAAAGCCGATGATGGCAAAGCCAAGCGCCATCAGGATGCCTCCCCAGAGCTTTGTGTTCGCGTTTGCGCCACTCAGGTCGGCCCCCTGCACGAGATGCCCGCCTAAAAAATAATCGGTCAGTGTCACGGCCAAAAGCGCTGCAATTGTGGCGATGATGAACATAATGCCGCCCATAGTAGGCGTGCCCTGCTTTTTTTTATGCCAACTCGGTCCGATATCCAAAATCGTCTGCCCAAATTTCAGCTTGTGCAGCCATGGCACCAGCACGATACCCAGCAGCGCCGATACCACAAAGCCGAGCACAGCGCATAGTATGATTGCAACCGTTGTGTTCATTTGATTTTCCACCCCTCATAAATTGCTTCGATTAGCTCCTCGAACCGCATGCCGCGGCTCGCTTTGAAAAGCACGGCGTCACCCGGCTGGAGCGTGCGCAGCAGCTCTTCCAGCAGCCCATTTTTGTCAGCCGCATAAAAGCACTGTGCAATGCCCGCCTCGTTAGCTGCCTGCGCCATCCTGGCTGATTCGGGCCCACAGGCAAAAAGAATCGTAACTCCCTCCTGCGCCACAAATGCTCCGATCTGCGCGTGCGCCTGCCCGGAGAGCGCGCCGAGCTCCAGCATATCGCCCAGCAGGGCAAAACGGCGCTTGCAGGGGAAGTCCTTAAACATCGCCAGCGCGGCCTTCATGCTGTCCGGGTTTGCGTTGTAGCAGTCCTCGATGACGGTCACGCCCTCGCTGTCCACCACCTTCTGGCGGCGGCCGGTCTGCTCAAAGTTGGAAAGACCCCGGATGACCCTCTTGGCGTCGCAGCCCAGACGGGTAGCGGCGCAGTAGGCAGCCAAGGCGTTTGCCACATTGTGGCGTCCCATAGCGGGGATGTTCACCACAAAGGTGCCGTGCTCCTGATCCTCCAGCACAAAACTCATGCCGTCAGTCTCCTGCCGGATGGACAGGGCGCAGACGTCTGCGTTTTCATCGCTCAGGCTGAACCACACCGGGCGCACATGGGCGGGCAGTACTGCCTTGCGCAGGAAGGGGTCGTCGTAGTTCAGCACCAGCGGCGCGCCCTCCGGCAGACCGTTGCAGATCTCCAGCTTTGCCTTGCAGATGTTCTCCTGACTGCCCAGATTGCCGATGTGAGACACGCCGATGCAGGTAATGATGCCCACATCCGGGCGTGCTGCCCGCACCAGACGGTCAATTTCACCGGCGTGACTCATGCCCATCTCGATGACCGCGTACTCGGTGCTGCTTTCCAGCCGCATCAGGGTGCGGGGCATTCCCAGCTCATTGTTCTGGTTGCCCTCGGTCTTGATGGTCTCGCCAAAGCCGCTCAGGGCGGCGTAGGTCATCTGCTTGGTGGTGGTCTTGCCCACGCTGCCGGTCACGCCCACCATCTTGGGGTGGTACTGGCTGCGGTAGTTTGCGCCCATCACCATCATGGCGTGGTAGCTGTCCGGGCAAAGGATGGCCTTTTCTTCCGGCACACCGGGCACGGGATGGTTGACCACCACATACTCCGCGCCCTGCTCCAGCGCACGGGCGGCGAAATCATGGCCGTCGAACCGCTCGCCGGGGAAGGCCACAAAAATGCAGCCGGGCTTTACCTCGCGGCTGTCGGTGGTGACCAGTGCCACCTCCGGGTCACTGGTCAGTTTTCCGGCAGGCACCAGCCCTGCCAGAAGCTTGCTTGCATGGATCTTTTCCATTGTTCTATCCCCTCTCGTTCTATTGAATGCTGCACCCTCATCCATCACTGCCTTGCGGCAGTGCTTTATGCTGAAAGCTCTGGTCGAAGATGCCGGAAAAGCTGTTTTACCCACAGGTCAGGGTGATGATGGTGCCGCGCTGCACGCTGGAGCCGGGCTCATCGCTTTGCGCCTGCACCGTGCCGCTGCCCTCCACCACGCAATTCAGCCCGGCGGCACTCAGCATCTGGCGGGCAAAGTCCGGGCTCTTGCCGGTCACATCCGGCACCTCGGTGTGGCTGCCCTCGTAGGTATCGGTATACAGGTAGATGGTGGTACCATAGGGCACCTTGCTCCCCGCGTGGGGGTACTGGTAGGTGACCGGGGCAGCGGACTGGCTGCTCTGGCTCTCCTGCAATTGATGCTTCAAGCCCTGAATGTTCAGCTGCACCTGCGCATTGCTCCACTCGGTACCCACAAGGTTCGGCACGGTAACGATGGTACCGCTGCGGTCCTCGCCGTCGGTGGCGATGCCAAGATAAGGGGCTACCTCGCTGATGATATTGCCCGCCACAGGGGCTGCAAGGATGGAGGAATAGTCCGTCCGGGCGTTGTTGGGGTCGTCCAGCATGACGTAGACGAGGATCTCCGGGTCGTTGGCGGGCAGCACCGCCACGAAGGAGGCCACCTTTTTATAGTCGCCGTCGGCGCGGCGGTGCATATTCAGCTGCTCGGAAGTGCCGGACTTGCCGCCGATGCGGTAACCGGACACATAGGCGTTTTTGCCGCCGCCGGTGCCGTTGCCCACCTCGTACTCCATCATCTCCCGGATGACCTCGCTGGCGCTCTGGCTGATGACCTGACGGCGCACGTTTGCGCCGATCTCCTGAATGACGTTGCCGTTGGCATCGGTGATCTTATCCACCACATGGGGGGTGACCAGATACCCACCGTTGACGGTGGCCGCAATGGCGGTGCACATCTGCAGCGGGGTGATGGCCATGGCCTGACCGAAGGAGGAGGAGGCCAGCTGCACCTCGCCCAGCTGGTCGGCGCGGTAGTACTGCATAAAGTTGGTCTCGCTGGGCAGGTCCACCCCGGTGCGGGCGGTAAAGCCGAAGGCATCGAAGTAGTTATAGAACTGCTGCGAGCCGACACGCTGCCCCAGCTGGATGTAGTAGATGTTGCAGCTCTTGCGCAGTGCCTCGGCCATGTTGAGCAGGCCGTGCGCCTTGCGCCCTGCGCAGTGGTAGGTCTCCTTAGCTACGCCGTAAGCGCCAGAGCAGGTAAAGGTGGTGTTCATGGTCGCCACGCCGGAGTCCAGACCCATGGCCGAGGTAATGACCTTGAACACAGAGCCCGGGTAGTACAGCTCCGTGATGGTCTTGTTCTTCCACAGGATATCCCGGTAGTAGCCGGAATAGTCCGCTTCCTCGTCCAAGATTTTATTGCCCTGTTCATCGGTGATGTAGTTGCCATCGGCATCCTTTTTATAGATGCCGTAAAGTTCCGGCTCTGCGTGCACCAGCTCGTTGAGGTAAGCCTCGTTGGCAGTGAAGTTCAGCGGGTCGTTGGGGTCAAAGTCCGGCTTGGAGGCCATAGCAAGGATGGCACCGGTCTTGACGTCCATCACAATGGCGCAGCCGCGGTTTTCCACCGTATTGGCTGCAATGGCTTCGTTCAGGTACCGCTCCGCGATCTCCTGCACGTTCACATCCAGCGACAGCACCAGATTGGAGCCGTCCTTGGCGGCAAAGGTGGTGGCGTTGGCGTCTGCAATGGCGTTGCCCACCGCGTTGCGCTGGGTGATGGTGCGGCCATCCACACCGGCCAAGGTGGACTGGTAGGATTTTTCCAGTCCGTAGGTGCCGACGCCGTCCGCATCCGTAAAGCCCAGCACCGCTGCGGCAAACGCACCGTAGGGGTAGTTGCGCTGGAAGCTTTTTTCCGAGGACACCGAGATGCGCCCCTTGCGGGAGGTGTCGGTGGCCTTTTTGTGCGCCTTGTTGAAGCTGGTGACGTACTTTTCAATGGAAAGCTTCACCGCGTTGTTCACCTTGGTGGCAAGGGTGACGTAGGCAGAATCCAGCCGGGATAGTGCATCGTAAACGGTCTGGTACTGCTGCTGGTACTCTGCCGAGGAAGTGTCCACGCTGTCCAAGCTCTCGCCGTCCCCGGAGAGCAGACGCAACGTCAGCTCCCGGCTCACCTCGGCGCACATGGCGGGGTCCAGCGTTTTGGTCACGGTGTCGTCATCGTTGGTCTTGCTGGTATAAAGGATGCTGCTGTAACTGGGGTCTGCCCAGATAGTCCACACCACGCTGGTGGAGGCAAGGGTGATGCCGGAGGCATCGTAGATCTCGCCGCGGGTGGCCTTGATGGTGGTATCCAGCAGCTGCTGCTGGGCGGCGTACTGGCGGTACTCTGCCCCGTGGATGATCTGGATATTATACAGGCTGCGGATGACGATGGCGGCTGCCACCACCACCGCAAGGATGCCCAGACGGCTGCAAAGCCGCCGCACCCGGCTGTCCAGCCGGTCCCGTCCAGAAGCCGGACGCAGGCGGTAGCCCCTGCTTTTTTTGTTACGGAAAGGTTCTTGCATTGGTTCTCTCCTGCGGGGCGTGCACTGCATTCCGCGCGCCCTGCGCTGTTATTTATTCAGACTGCGGTGTCCATAAACCGAAAAAAGCGTGCGCTGCCGCACGCTTTCTTCGTTTATCTCACGGTGCCCAGAATGTTCACCGCGCCGGTGTACAAAAAGTCGGTCCATTGCCGCACGGTGGACTCCCGGCGCACCAGTGCGCCGCTTTCGCCCAGGCGGATGTAGGTGATCTGGCTGGGGTCTACTTTCATCAGACCCAGCCGCCCTGCGGTCTCCTCCACGCTGGCAATGTTGGTCTTGCTGTTCAGGGTGCTGTTGTAGTAGGTATACTGGCTCTGCTCGCTGACCAGCTGCGCCTTAGTTGCTTGGATCTGGTCGTTCAGCTCCACCAGCTGTGCCTCGCTCCACAGCAGACTGATGGCAAAGCCCACCAGCAGTGCTGCCGCCACCAGATTCATGGCGTTATGTACGGCGGCCTGCAGCGGGTTCAACCGCCGCTTGCCGCCCTTTGCTACCCGCAGGTTTGCTTTGCGCTGGGGCTGCGGTGCCCTGCGGCGGCGCACCGCATTACGATCATATGCTGGCTGACCCATGGTTTCTCTCCTCCTCACAATGCCGGTGCTTCCGGCATCTCAGCATTTTTCCAGCACGCGCAGATGGGCGGAACGGCTGCGCCGGTTCTCCTCCAGCTCCTGCGTATCAGCTTCAATGGGTTTGCGGGTGATAAGCTTTGCCTTTGCCTTGCCGCCGCATACACACACCGGAAACTCCGGCGGGCAGGTGCAGGCTGTGGACCAGCGGCGGAACTTGTTCTTGACCAGCCGGTCCTCCAGAGAGTGGAAGGTGATCACGCACAACCGGCCGCCCGGTGCAAGGTGATCAAAAATGGTATCCAAGCCCTCTTCCAGCGCGTCCAGTTCGTGGTTCACTGCAATGCGCAGTGCCTGAAAGGTGCGGCGGGAGGGGTTCTTGTTCTTGCGGCGCTCTGCCGGGGGCATGGCGCTTGCTACGATATCTGCCAGCTGCAGGGTGGTCAGGATGGGAGCAGTTTCCCGCGCCTCCACGATCTTTCCTGCGATCTGCCACGCATAGGGCTCCTCGCCGTAATCCCGCAGGATGCGGGCCAGTTCCTCGCGGCTTTCGGTGTTCACAAGGTCTGCGGCGGTCTCGCCCTGTTGGCTCATGCGCATATCCAGCGGCGCGTCCGCTCGGTAGGAAAAGCCCCGGGCGGCATCGTCCAGCTGGTGGCTGGAAACGCCAAGATCCAGCAGTGCGCCGTTGATTTTTTCAATGCCCAGCTGCTCCAGCGCCTGTCCCGCATAGCGGAAATTGATCTGCACCACGGTGGCAGGCAGACCAGCCAGACGGGAGCGCGCGGTCTGCACCGCGTCCGGGTCCTGATCCAGCGAGATGAGCCTGCCGCCCTTTTCTGCATCCAGCCGCAAGGCGATCTGGCGGGAATGTCCCGCGCCGCCGGCGGTGCCGTCCAGATAGGTGCCCGCCGGATCAATGGCAAGCCCCGTCAGGCACTCGTTCAGCAAAACGGGGATATGCTCAAACGAGGCCGGGTCAAAGGGCTGCTGTTCTTCAAAGGCCATTGGCACGGCCTCCTTTCTTGGTTTTGTATTTTTGCATCAGAGGTGCAGTTTGCGCAGCCGCTCGGCGCGCTGGTCGTTGGTCACGGCGGCGCGGCGGGCATTCCAGACCTCGGTGGCCCAGATCTCAGCATGGTTGCGGTTGCCGATGATGGTCACATCCTTTTCCAGCCCGGCGTAGGCGCGCAGTTCTGCGGGCAGCAGGATGCGTCCCTGCTTGTCCGGCACCACCTCGCAGGCGGTGCTGAACAGATCGCCGGAGATAGCCCAGCTGTCCATCAGTTCATCGCTTTCCAGCTTGTCCGCCAGCCGCTCCACTTCTTCCATGGGCAGTGCGAACAGGCAGCTGTCCACCCATTCCAGCACCACGAAGCTCTCGCCCATGGCATCGCGGAATTTTGCGGGGAAGTTCAGCCGCCCCTTGGTGTCGATGGTGTAATCATAACGGCCAAAAAACACGCGCTGCTCCCCCTTTCAGGGGCGTTTTCAGGGCGTGTGCCCTACTTTTACCCACTTTGCCCCACTGATACATCTTTATTGTAGCAAATCAAGTTCGTGAATGCAAGGGTTTTCGGGCGGCTTTTGGCCGCAAAAATCCACAAAAAAAGTCCCTGTGAGCCGTCATTTTTGCTCACAGGGACTTCGTTTTCCGCAATCTGTGGAATTTGTGTGGAAAGTTGACTGTTATCAGCCGTTTTTCTTGGCGTTCTGGCGCAGGCTGGCACGGATATTTTTGACCTGTGCGGCGTTTTCCACCATGGTGTCCTCGGTGGTGCGCAGCATATTCTCGCAGTAGTCGGTCACGGTCTGGCGCAGGGTGCGCGCCTCGGTCTGGGCTGCGGAGGTGATCTCAGAAGCGCGCTGCTGGGCGGCCTTGACGATCTCGGCGTCGCTGACCAGAATGCGGGCGCGCTCCTCGGCCTTTTTCACAATAGCCTGTGCCTGTGCGTTGGCGCTGTCCACGATCTGTGCCCGGTCGTTCACGATCTGCTGCGCCTGCCGCAGCTCGCCGGGCAATGCCGCCCGCACCTCGTCCAGATAATCCCGGATCTGCTCCACATCCACGATGCGCTTGCCGCCGGAAAGGGGCACGTTTGCGCTCTCTTCCAGTGCATCCTCAATGGTATCCAAAAGCTCGTTCACGTTCATAAGGCTTCTCCCTCCTGCTCAGCGGCGGACTGCATAGGCTTTGTGTACTTCCACAGCAGCACCTTGCCGTATTTATACTGTTTCTGCAGGGTCAGACTGCCCGTCTGCGCGGGCAGCACGATGCCTGTTTCGCTCTCGCACAGCACGATGCCGCCCGGAGCAACGCACTTTTCCACGGCGGGCAGGATCTTTTCCAGCGTGCCGCCACGGAAGGGCGGGTCCAGCAGCACCAGATCGAACTGCTCCCGGCAGGCCGATAAGAACCGCGCAGCCTCGCCGATATTCACCCGGCTGCGGTCGAACACGCCGCAGGCCTTGCAGTTGCGCATCACGATGCTTACGGCCTCCCGGTTCTCGTCCAGAAAGACGCACCGGGCCGCACCCCGGCTGAGCGCCTCGATGCCCAGCTGGCCGCTGCCGGCATACAGATCCAGCACCCGGGCCCCGGGCAGGTCGAACTGTACGATGCTGAACATCGCCTCCTTCACCTGCGAGAGGGTGGGGCGGGTGACATCGGTGCCGGGCAGTGCTTCCAGCCTGCGGCCCCGGGCTTCTCCTGCGATCACGCGCATGATGTTACCTCCTTGCCGTAGCTGCCGCCCCCGCGGCAGCCGGTTTGAACTCTTTCGTATCCTTTATTATCTCCCAACTGCATAGCATTGTCAAGAGCCCGCATTGCGCTGCGGGCGGCTTTGTGCTACAATCATAGCAGCAATATTGCGCATTTTACGGCGCATTTCAGCAAAGGAGAGTATACAGCATGAAAGTTCTGCTCATCAACGGCAGCCCCCACGAGAAGGGCTGCACCTACACCGCCCTTTCCCTTATTGCCGGGGAGCTGAAGGCACAGGGCATCGAGACCGAGATCCTGCACGTCGGCGGTCAGCCCGTAGGCGGCTGCATCGGCTGCGGCGGCTGCCGCAGCGGCAATGGATGCGTGTTCGGCGGCGTGGTCAACGAGGCCATTGAGAAGGCCAAAACCGCCGACGCCTTTGTGTTCGGCAGCCCGGTGCACTATGCATCCGCATCCGGCAACATGACCAGCTTCATGGACCGCCTTGCCTACGCGGGCGGCAGATATC
>OHTN01000643.1_pt1 | contig 13619 bp, 11 predicted proteins | sample 1578971 | NCBI WGS metagenome assembly OHTN01 (sample SAMEA3879509, study PRJEB24766) | human gut metagenome | biome: human-associated habitat; feature: feces | place: USA | collected 1985/1987 | reverse complement strand
GGGCGACCGGCAGATGCCGAGACGGTGCAGCAGCTGAAAACGCTGGTGCTGTCACATGATAAGATCGAGGGTATCCATGATCTGATCCTGCACAATTACGGCCCTGGACGCACCATCGGCAGCTGCCATGTAGAGGTGCGCAGCGACTCCAATTTTGTGGAGGTACACGAGGTGGTGGATACCATTGAGCGTGAGATCGAAGAGAAACTGAAAATCATGATGACCATACATATGGATCCCATTGAACTGGATAACGAAACGGTCAACCACTATCGGGGTATGACGCAGCAGGTCGTGGAAGGACTGCATCAGAAACTGAGTCTGCACGATTTCCGGCTGGTGTCGGGGGAGAACTCCAACCGGCTGATTTTTGATCTGCTGGTGCCGTTCGAGTGTGATTATACAGATGAGGAACTGTTGGAGATGATTTCCGGAGAGCTGCACCGGATGGATCAGACCTGTTCTGTCAGCATTACATTTGACCGGGACTTTACAGAGGAATAAAGGCAGCACTGCAAAACAAAAAACGTCTCCGTATCTGTTTTGGAACGATACGGAGACGTTTTGTCTTTTATTTTACACTTTAAGATTGATGAACCAGATCGACAAAGCGCATAAACTGTGCCTTTCCGGTTTCTGTTCGCTTGAATACGCCGGCATCCAGCAGAACCTGTTCGAATACTGCGCCGATCTCTCGGCGGATGATGTCCGGTGCAGTTTCAGCGTCTGCCTCCGGATGGCGAGACTTGACCTCTTCCAGCCAGTCTGCGTGGCTGGCGAGAGACGGCGTCTGAGTAAGGTCGGTGTCGCTGTACAACGCCTTTTCCAACAGCGGCAGTTCGTTCGCAAGGCGAGCCGGCAGAACTGCCAGACCCATAACTTCGATCAGACCGATGTTTTCCTTTTTGATGTGGTGCAGGGATGCGTTGGGGTGGAACAGTCCCAGGGGACGTTCCGGTGTGGTGCGGTTGTTGCGAAGTACCAGGTCGCATTCATACAGCCTGCCACGCATCCGGGCGATGGGGGTAATGGTGTTGTGCGGTGTGCCGTCAGTCTCTGCAAAGATATCCGCCTCAGCATCGGTGTAATTTCGCCACAGTGTCAGCACATGGTCGCAGGCGGCAGCAAGTGCAGAGCGATTTTCACTTTGCAGGCGAATCACAGACATGGGCCACTTTACAATGCCTGCCTGGACTTCCGGCTGGTTCGGCAGCAGGAACGGTGTCTCAATGGGCGCTTTTGCCATGGCGAAGGTGTAATGACCGCCCTGGAAATGTTCGTGGCTCAGAATCGAACCGCCTACAATGGGCAGGTCAGCGTTGGAGCCAATGAAATAATGGGGGAACATATCCAGGATATCGAACAGCTTTTCAAAAACGGCGGCGTCGATCACCATGGGGATGTGCTTTTGGTTGAACACGATGCAGTGTTCGTTGTAGTAGCCGTAAGGGGAATACTGAAATGCCCAGGGTTCGCCGTGTACCTGAATCGGAATGGGACGGAGATTCTGCCGTGCCGGGTGCGTCAGCGTTCCGGCAAAGCCGGTGTTTTCGATGCAGAGCTGACACGCCGGATACTTGGTCTGGGGCTGGTTCTTGGCGGCGGCAATGTCTCTGGGATCTTTTTCCGGCTTGGAACGGTTGATGGTGATATCCAGCGTGCCGTAATCGCAGTCATACGTCCAGCGCATATCCTTGGCAATCCGTCCGGCACGGACATAGTTGGTGTCCTTGCTGTACTGATAGTACCAGTCGGTCGCCTCCTCCGGACTCTTGTGGTATGCGGTGAAAAATGCACGGTTTACGGTGTGCGGCATATCGGTCAGCAGTCCCATGATGCGGGTGTCGAACAGATCCCGTGCTGCGTTGGAATCCGCAATGATGCCGTTTTCTGTGGCATAGGAGACCAGTTTGTCCAGAATCTCGTCGATCGAGGGCAGGACCTCCGGCAGCGCCGGTGTTTCCCAGGAAGAGAGCCGGAGCAGATCCATCAGCTGATTGCGCAGGAAAATGCTGTCCTCTTCCGTCACCAGCTCTTTTGCAATGCCGTACTGGATCAGTTCCTGAATGCTTTGTTCGATCATCAGTGTTCCCTCCTGTTATGCAAGATACAGTTCCTTGACAGCCGCTTCGCCGCTGCCCTGGAAGAACAGATACAGCGGATGCTTGCCGTCAGCGATTTGCAGGGCGGTTCTGACCTCGCTCCATGTCTCCGCCGGCGTTACCGGAATTTCAGCTACGATATTTTTGCAGCCGATGTCATCCGATACCACGAACTTACCGCTGCACGTGCCACGGTACTGAATGCCGATCTCCTTTGCGCCGGAAAACTGGAAATACTTGTAGCCCAGCATGGTGCCGTCTTGGATCTCGCCCACAAAGCGATCCTCGCCGCAGTTTGTCACGTTTGGGAAACTATCGGTGTAGATCTTGTTGGAACCGTGGGGCATATGACCGTTGGTGATGTTGCAGGCGATCACTGCCGGATAAGTTCCCTTTCCCTCCAGCGGCTTGCCGTTGAGACCGCAGGAGGTTATCTCTACCTGGGGGATGCTGCCGTCCGGCAGAATGGTGATGGGTTCTGCACACGCCTGGCGGCTGTAGTCGGATTTGTGAGTCAGACGGTGATAGAAAACGTACCACTGACCATTGATGTTTTCGATGCTGCCGTGGGTCGTTCCGGTCATGTTCAGGCGGTCTTTTTCCGCTCTGCCCTGGTATCCCACATCGCCGTTGGAAACGATCGTGCCGCCAAAGACAAAGTCACGGTCGGGATAGTCGCTGGTGGCATAGCACAGCTCGTGGTTCTGCCAGGAGGAATAGATGAAGTAATACTTTTCGCCTATCTTGCGGATAGAGCTTGCCTCAAAGAACGGATGCGCCGCAAAGCTGGTGCCGGTGACATCTGCCGGGATAATGTGTCTCGGCTCGCTGGTGACAGTCATCATGTCGTCGCCTACGGTAACTGTGCAGGGTCCCATCACACTGCCCTCGGTGTCCAGAACTTCGTTGCGGCTCTTGTGATAGCGCTGCATAACGGTCTGGATCAGATCTTCCTTGTTCCGGAAATCCTTGTCCAGCTGTTCGTCCGACCATGTGCCGTAGTAGATGCGGATGGTGCCGTTGTCGTTGATAACGCCCGGGTCAAAGCAGACATACTTCAGCATAGGGCTGCCGTCCGGATAGCGGACGAAACCCAGATAGCGGAACGGACCAGCCGGAGAGTCACTGACAGCCACGCTGATCGGACCGTTGTAGCCGCCGAAGCCGGCTCTGCCGGACATACAATAATAAAGGTAGAATCTGCCGTCGTTGCCCTGTACCACATCCGGGGCATACATGAATTTGCGGTCTGTGGGGTATGCCGGATCCTGGTCGGCACGATAGATCGTACCCTCACAGCGCCAGTCGGAAAGGTCGGTCACCGGTGCAGAATATGTGGTGTAGTCCAGCATACAGAAGGTCTCGCCGCCTTCTTTGTCGTGTGAGCCATAGATGTATACACGGTCGCCGAATACGTGCGGCTCACCGTCCGGAATACATTCATACAGGGGAAGATACGGGTTGTAAACTTGTTGTTTCATAAGCGTTCCTTTCTATCGCCGACCTGCATCAGAACCTGTGCAGAATCATATTTGTTTGCTTAAGAGTCTGTTTCGTATCTTTTTTGGAACGTCTTTTCGGCAGATTTTGCCGCTGACTGCGTCAAAAATCCTTGCCATACGATAGTATGCCTGCGGATTTTTTCCTTGTCACCGACAAAATCATGCTCGAAAATCCGCACATAAAAAATACGAACCAAACTCTAAGTTCATTATAGGGTATTTTACAACATCTGTCAATAGCGTTTTTCCTTAAAAAAGTAAGGGAACGTTTCATAAATATGGTGCGTTTGCCGGAGAATGTGAAATCGTTTCACCATTGCGAAGCAATCGTTCAATTGTCGAAAATTCGACAAGCAGTTTTATTGTATTTGAAAAACTGCCGTGGTATAATAAAACTATGAAATCGAAGAAATCGAAAAAACAGATACCAGAGGAGGGAATCTGAAATGGATTTTACTGCACATATCCGGGAATCGGATGGCATGGAACAGTCCGTCACCGAACACTGCCGAAATGTGGCGGCGCTGGCGGAATCATACGGGGAATCCGTGGGGCTGGGAAAGCTGGCAAGACTACAGGGAATCTTTCACGATGCCGGAAAGCTGAACCGGGATTTCTATGCGTACATCCACGGAGACAGCCGCTTTCATCGTGGTGAGATCGACCACTGCTATGCCGGGGCAAAGTATCTCTGCGCCTTTTCAGACCGGCACTTTCCGGATCAGGAGATGCCGTACCGCACCTCCCGTCTGATCGCTCGGACGATTCTGTCACACCACGGACTCCACGACTGGCTGACGGAGAGCGGAGACGACTACTTCCGAATCCGCAACGCCAAGGTGGAACGCTATGAGGAGATCGAGCCGAATCTGGATGCGATGCTTGCGGAAATGGGATATTCGGAAGCATCACTGAAAGCACTGCTGGAGGATGCCAGTGAAGAGTTTGCGGCAGTGTACCGCAGGATCAAGGAACTGCGCAGTGAAAACCGCAAGGCGTTTGATGCAGGAAACAAAGCGGAAAAGCAGAACCGCAGGACAGAATTCACGTTTTATCTGGGGATGTTGGAACGCCTTTTGCAGTCGATTCTGATGGATGCCGACTGTGTGGACACCGCTGACTTCATGAATGATTGTCAGACGGAAAAGCATTATGATGCGGCGCAGGTCTGGGAACGGATGGAGCTGGCGATGCAGCGAAAGCTGGACGGATTTTCCGGCAGGACGGATGCGATTTCCCGACAGCGGCAGGATATTTCCCGGCGCTGTGCAGAATTTGCGGCGCATCCGGTGGGAATCTGCCGTCTGATCGTTCCCACCGGCGGCGGAAAAACCCTGTCATCTCTGCGATTTGCCATTCGCTATGCAATGCGTCCGGAAAACGGCATCGAGAAAATCGTGTACACAGCGCCGTTTATGTCCATTCTCGAACAGAACAGCCAGGATTTCCGGGAAATTTCCGGGGCGGAGAATTTTCTGGAGCATCACTCCAACGTGGTCTTTGATGACAGCGAGGAAGGGGAAGAGGAACTGCGCAAGTATGAGCTGCGCACGGAAAAATGGGATGTGCCGGTTCTTGCCACGACGCAGGTGCAGTTTTTGCAGGCACTGTTTGACGGCAAGAACACTTCGGTGCGCCGGATGCACCGGCTTTGCCGTGCGGTGCTGCTCATCGACGAGGTGCAGTCCGTTCCGCTGAAATGTACCTATCTGTTCAACCTGGCGATGAACTTTCTGTCCCGTATCTGCGGCTGTGCAGTGGTGCTTTGTTCGGCGACACAACCACTGCTGGAAAAGCAGAAATATCCCATTTTGCTGGATGCACAGGAGAGCATGACCGGAGACTATCATGAGGACTTTTCTGTATTTCAGCGGACGAAACTGGAATATCTCACGGACAGCTATGACAATGCACAGGCGGCGAATTTCTGCTGCGAACAGTTCAAGGTGCATCGCAGTGTTCTCATGGTTGTCAATACCCGGAAAACCGCAGCTGACCTGTACCGCCGTCTCAAAGAACGGGTGGAGGACGGAGAAGAGAATGTCCATCTGATTCACCTCAGCACCAATATGTGTCCGGCACACCGGGAGAACGCCATCCGGGAAATGCGGAAGTATTTGCAGGACGGGGAAAGCGTCATCTGTGTGACTACCCAGCTGATTGAGGCAGGGGTGGACATTTCCTTTGGCTGCGTGGTGCGTTCTAAGGCTGGATTATCCAATGCGGCGCAGGCGGCAGGACGGTGCAACCGGCACGGGGAAATGAGAAAGATCTGTCCGGTGTATCTGATGAAACTGACAGAGGAAAACATTGACCGGCTGAAGGAAATCGTCTCTGCGCAGAATGTGACCAGCGCTGTCTGGGATTCTCTCTGTATGCAGCAGAAAGAGAAGGAGACTGATCTGCTGTCCGTGGAGACCCTGTCCCAGTATTTCCAGAAACTCTACCAGGAGAATCAAAAGGAACTGTCCTTTCCGCAGTCCGAAAACGACCAGGATCTGCTGAAACTGCTTTCCACCGACAGCAAACGGGCAGAACTGGGAAAAGGAAACCGCTCCAAATATGACAAGTTTTCCCTACAGGCGTTTGCCACAGCTGGAAAAGCGTTTCATGTAATTGAGGATGCCGGAGAAAGCGTGATTGTGCCGTATGATGAAGATGCCGGGCAGATGATCCGGGATCTGAACGGCGACCTGGAATTCGGACAGATGCAGAAACTGCTGCGGTCGGTGCAAAAGTATACGGTTTCAGTTTACGCCGGGGACAAACGGAAACTGGCAGAGGCAGGCGCACTCTGTACGCTGCATTGCGGAGCGCTGGCACTGGAAGAGAACTTCTATGACAAGACAGCGCTGGGACTGCTGACAGAGGGACAGGAACGTCCGTTTTTGGATTTATGATGTACAGAAAATATTGGAATTTTTGTCGAATATTGTCGAATCGACTATAAATCCATCTAAAATTGTTGACGATTATGTAAAGATGTGATATAATTGAATTGTAATTCCGGAAAAATACCCTGGTGTGCTTTTCCGGAACAAATTGCGGAAAGGAGGCTGCAGTATGAGTCAGACGATTCATAGAAATACCATTGAGTTTGAAGTGTGCGGAGACTACGCACTGTTTTCCGATGTGCTGACGAGACCGTCCGGCGAGAAGTGTACCTATGATATCCCGACCTATGAGGCAATCAAAGGGATCGTACACAGCATTTACTTTAAGCCGACCATTTTGTGGAAGGTGGATGCGGTTCGCATTATGAATCCCATCCGAACGGAGCGGAAAGGAATGCGTCCCTTAAAGATGAACGGTGAAAACGACCTGGCGTATTACACATATCTGCGCAATGTCTGTTACCAGGTGCGTGCGCACTTTGAGTGGAACGAAAACCATCCGGAACTGGCGTGCGACCGCAATGAGAACAAGCATCACAACATTGCAAAGCGCATGGTTGCCCGTGGCGGCAGACGGGATATTTTTCTCGGCACAAGAGAATGCCAGGGCTATGTGAAACCCTGCGTGTTCGGCGAGGGAGAAGGATACTATGACAACAGCGGCGAAATGCCGTACAGTCTGATGTACCACGGCATTACGTATGCAGACGAGGCAGAGCTGCCGGAGGACAAGGGAAAAATGACGGTTCGCTTTTGGAAACCGGTGATCCAGGACGGGGTGATCCAGTTCCTGCCTCCGGCAGAATGTACCATCAAGCGGCATATCAAGAAAATGTCTGTGAAGAAGTTTGGAAAGGAACAGGGCAACTTTAGCGGACTGGAAGAATTCACGGGAGGTGAAACAGATGAGCTGGACGAATGAACTGTACCAGGTGTATGAGAACTTTCACGACCAGACGGAATTTCCGGTTTCCATGGTGCCGATCTACCATTCGTCCACCAAGGTGCAGATCGAGATCTCCATTCGTGAGGACGGCGAGTTTTCTTCTGCCAGACGGCTGACAAAAGAGGAAGAGCTGACGGTTCTCCCGGTTACGGAGGATTCCGGTGCGAGAAGCAGCGGCATTGCGCCCATGCCCTTTACGGAAAAGCTAATCTATCTGGCTGCGGATTATGCCAAATATGTGGATGCAAAGCGTGCGGAAGAGTGCCACAAGGCGTATATGGAACAGCTGAAAGACTGGGATGAGAGCGACTGCACCCACCCGGCAGTTCACGCCCTTTTGCTGTACTTGCAGAAAGGCAGCGTCATGCAGGATCTGATCCACGCTGTGGGCAGCGATGGGAAAAGTGTGCTGAAATGGGATGAGTCCTCCGGAGAACTGGGAAAGGACAGCATCAACGGCGTGGACCAGGGGAAAGCCTTTGTGCGGTTTCGCATCCATTATACGGATATGCTGCGCAACAGTGAGACCTGGAACGACACAGAATTGCAGGATGCCTTTATCCGGCTGCGCCGGGAACAGATGCAGGATATGCCGAAACGGCTGTGCTATGCCACCGGTGAGGATGCGATCATTACCTACAAGCACCCCTCAAAAATCGTGCTTTCCTCGGCAAATGCCCGGCTGATCTCTGCCAACGATGACAGCGGCTTTACCTACCGTGGACGGTTCAGCAATAAGGAAGAGGCATTCGCCATCGGCTATGAGTATTCGCAGAAGGTCCACAATGCACTGAAATGGCTGATCGCTTTGCAGCCTAAAAATCCTTTTTGCGACCTTTCTCTGGTAATCTGGTCCAGCACCATGCAGGAGCTGCCGTCCATTTACAAGAACGCATTGCAGCTGGCGGACAAGCAGGACGAAGATGAGGACGAGGACGAAGAAGAGCCGCCCACCATCGGTACGGCATATGCCGATATGGTTCACCAGATGATCTACGGATATCGGGACAAAATGGAGATTCCGGATAAGGTCATGGTGCTGGGTTTGGAGGCATCGACGGAGGGTCGTGTTTCGATACCGATGTATGCAGAACTGAAAGGTTCACAGTTCCTGGAAAATCTGGAATACTGGCATCTTTCCACAGGGTGGAAAAGCTATTATTCCAAGGCGAAGGGTTATCTGGTGAACTCGGTCTCGCTGTATGATGTCATTCTGTGCGCACACGGGGTGGAGCAGAACGGAAAGCTCACCTGTAAATCGAAACTGTTCGGCAGCGAGATGCTGCGGCTGCTGCCGTGTATCATTTACGGTAAGCACATTCCGTCAGAACTGGTGCAGAATCTGGCACAGCGTGCATCGGCACCGCTTGCCTTTGATCCCAAATTCTATAATCACAATCGGGTGCTGAAAACAGCCTGTGCATTGATACGGAAACAGAAACTGGAAGAACATCCGGAACGATTGGAAGGAGCGAATGACGTGGATAAGTTGTTAGACCTCGACAAAACGTATACAGACAGAAGCTATCTGTTCGGACGGCTGCTGGCAGTTGCGGACAAGCTGGAACGGGATACATTTGATGCGGGAGAAGATCGGGTGACCAATGCCAAGCGGCTTTGGAATATGTTCTCCGTTCGTCCCTACTATACCTGGGGAATCCTTCGGGGACGGCTGATGCCCTATATCAACAAGCTGGGAAAAAAGGCAGACCGCTATCAGATCGAGATGCAGGAGATCAGCAGCATGATGTCTCCCGAAGTGTTCTCCAGCACGGCACGCCTGTCTTCCCTGTATCTGCTGGGATACGATCACGAGATGAAGTATCTGTTTACCAAGAAGGAAAAACTTTCAAACAATGAAACCGCTAAAAACGGAAACGAGGAGGAATAACTCATGAGTGTACTGGAACATAAGATTGACTTCGCAGTGCTGGTCACTGCCGCAAACGCAAACCCCAACGGCGATCCGCTGAACGGAAACCGTCCCAGAGAAAATTATGACAGCTGCGGCGAAATTTCGGATGTGTGCATCAAGCGGAAGATCCGGAACAGACTGCAGGACATGGGCGAGAATGTGTATGTGCAGTCGAAAGACCATGCCCGTACCGATGACTTTACCAATCTGAGCGACCGTGCCACGAAAAATGAACATCTTAGCCAGCTTGTCAAGGGTAAGGATACCGACCAGGATGCCTTTGCAAAAGCTGCCTGCGAGGAGTGGATCGATGTGCGCAGCTTTGGACAGGTTTTTGCAATCAAAGGCGGTATCTCTGTTGGCGTGCGTGGACCGGTTTCGATTCACCAGGCAGTCAGCGTTTCCCCGGTGAATATCGTAAGCCTGCAAATCACCAAGTGCGTCAACGGCGAAAGCGGCAAAAATGCCAAGTCCTCGGATACCATGGGCATGAAGCATATGGTGGAGTTCGGACTTTATGTAATCAAGGGCAGCATCAACTGTCAGCTGGCAGAGAAAACCGGCTTTACCGAAGAAGATGCGGAGAAAATCAAAGAGGCGCTGAAAACGCTGTTCGAGAATGACAGCTCTGCGGCACGTCCGGACGGCAGCATGGAAGTCTGCCGGCTGTACTGGTGGGAACATGACTGCAAAACGCCGAAGTACACTTCTGCCAAGGTACACCGTTCGCTGAAAATCAAAGCAAAAGAAGGCGTGGAAAATCCCAAGTCTTTGGATGATTATGACATCACACTGGAAACACTGGACGGCTTGACACCGGAAGTGATCGATTTGGTATAAGCTGCAATGGAATATCGGGAAGAGGAATATATACAGCTTTCCGGCATCCAGCATTTTGTGTTTTGCCGGCGGCAGTGGGCGCTGGCGTATCTGGAACAGCAATGGGTGGAAAATGAACGCACCGCAGACGGCAGGATCATGCACCGTAATGTACATGACAGCTCGTTTCGGGAAAAGCGTGGCGATCTGCTGATCGTCAGAGGAATGAAAGTATCATCTGCCCGTCTGGGGCTGAGCGGAGAGTGCGATGCGGTAGAATTCCGGCGCTCTCCGAAAGGCGTTCCCATTTTCGGACAAGAGGGTACTTATACAGTAACACCTGTGGAGTACAAACGTGGCAAACCCAAGGAAGACGAATGCGATATTGCACAGCTCACAGCACAGGCAATGTGCCTGGAAGAGATGTTGTGCTGCGACATACCGGTCGGATTTCTGTATTATGGGGAAACACGGCATCGTACCAGGGTGGAGTTTACGCCGGAACTGCGGAAACGAGTGGCAGATACTGCCGAAGAGATGCACCAGCTTTGCCGGAAAAGGCATACGCCAAAGGGAAAGCGGACGAAAGCCTGCAATGCCTGTTCTTTGAAGGATATCTGTCTGCCGGTGCTTTGCGGAAAGAAAACCGCAGGCGGTTATTTGCAGAAAATGCTGGGAACAATGGAGTAAAAATGCCATGAAGAAGTTGCTAAACACCATTTATGTGACAAATCCGGACAGTTATCTCTCACTGGATGGGGATAATCTTGTTGTCATGCGGGAGGAAAAGAAAGTACGGATGCCGCTGCACAATGTCGAGCGCATCATGACCTTTGGCTATACCGGTGCAAGCCCGGCGCTGATGGGCAAATGCGCAAAGGATGGAAGAGAGCTGGTCTTTATGACAAGCTCCGGAAAATTCCTGGCACGGGTCGAGGGCGCTGTCAGCGGCAATGTTTTACTGCGGCGGCAGCAGTATCGGGTGGCAGATGATGCAGACGCCAGCCTTTCGATCGCACGGAATATGATTGTCGGAAAGCTGTTCAACAGCCGCTGGGTGCTGGAACGCATGATACGGGACCATGCACCGAGGATTGATGCAGAAACGTTTCGGCAGAAGTCTCAGTTTTTGCAGCAGTCTATTTCCAAGGCGGCAGAGGCAGATTTAGCGGACACGCTCCGTGGCATAGAGGGCGAGGCGGCGTCGGTATACTTTTCCGTTTTTGACGACATGATTCTAAAGGAAAAGGCAGCGTTTGCATTTCACGGCAGAAACAAGCGGCCTTCGCTGGATCGGGTCAATGCAATGCTGAATTTTGCCTATTCGCTGATGACGGGAATGTGTTCTGCGGCGCTGGAGTCCGTGGGGTTGGATCCCTATGTGGGCGTACTGCACACAGACCGTCCGGGTCGACCGTCTCTTTCTTTGGATCTGGTCGAGGAATTTCGTGCGCTCTGCTGTGACCGCTTTGTTCTGACGCTCATTAACCGTGGCATGATCCATGCAGAGGATTTCGATGTCCAGGAGGACGGCGCTGTTTCGCTGACGGAGGACGGACGGCGTACATTCCTGCGGGCATGGCAAAAGCGCAAGGATGATATGATTCAGCATCCGTTTCTGGAAGAAAAAGTGGAATGGGGCTTGCTGCCCTATGTGCAGGCACTTTTGCTTGCACGCTATCTCCGGGGCGATTTGGATGCGTATCCGCCGTTTTTGTGGAAGTGAGAGCGTATGCTGGTAGTTGTAGCGTATGATGTAAATACAGAGACCAAAGAGGGCAGAAAGCGCCTGCGCCACGTGGCGAAGATCTGTACCAACGTGGGCATTCGGGTGCAGAATTCTGTCTTTGAGTGTCATGTTGATGCGGCAGAATGCAAGGTACTCAAGCATCGGCTGGAACAGGCGATTGATACAGAAAGGGACAGCCTGCGGTTTTATTACCTGGGAAATCGTTATCAGTCGAAGGTGGAACATATCGGTGCAAAGGAAACCATAGACATGGAAGAGCCGCTGATTCTGTGAGAGAAATTTAAGGGAAAAGTGTCGGTGCGAATCATAGGCGCACAGAAAGATGCTGAAGGTTTCGCACCAAATTTTTCTCCCTTTTTTCGAAAAAAACCATTTTTTCGGGTGCAGAATGTAGTCTTTTGCATCCTTTTTTGCAGGATTGTACAAGGATAGGCGAAATGAAAAACGCTTTCCTGTGCAGTTTTGCTGTCTCCCTCCATGCGGAGGGAGTGGATTGAAATGTCGCACACCAGCACTTCCCGTTCGGCATCGTGGTCTCCCTCCATGCGGAGGGAGTGGATTGAAATGTCTGCAAATCCGGACGGCTCCAGTATCATCTTGGTCTCCCTCCATGCGGAGGGAGTGGATTGAAATCCTCAATCGTTTCCGGCTTTCGCCGTTGTAAATTGTCTCCCTCCATGCGGAGGGAGTGGATTGAAATAAAAAAACTTCCGTCCAGAAACCTTGTATTTCTACGTCTCCCTCCATGCGGAGGGAGTGGATTGAAATAGTTTCTCCGATTTCAACAATTTTAGATTTTTTGTCTCCCTCCATGCGGAGGGAGTGGATTGAAATGATATGCCTGCGCAAACATTTCTTGATATTTCTGTGTCTCCCTCCATGCGGAGGGAGTGGATTGAAATAAATTGTTTTTCTGCTGCCATGTCAGCACCCCAGCCGGTCTCCCTCCATGCGGAGGGAGTGGATTGAAATACTTGTATCTAGGCTTCCGCTAAACCGTGTAAAAAGTCTCCCTCCATGCGGAGGGAGTGGATTGAAATAGCAGCAAATGCGGTAACACCGCCAATCGCACACGTCTCCCTCCATGCGGAGGGAGTGGATTGAAATAACGGACTGTATTCCTGCACATATGCGCCTTTAGTCTCCCTCCATGCGGAGGGAGTGGATTGAAATACGGATGTTATACATCTGTATTTCGGACGGTCTCGTCTCCCTCCATGCGGAGGGAGTGGATTGAAATTTCTATTCTGCGGCTCTGCCACTGGCGCAGGGGGTCTCCCTCCATGCGGAGGGAGTGGATTGAAATGAACTGGGTATCTTTCTGCGAAATTTCCTTGCCGTCTCCCTCCATGCGGAGGGAGTGGATTGAAATCTCAAATGATGCGAAAGCGTATTAGACGAAAGAGTCTCCCTCCATGCGGAGGGAGTGGATTGAAATGATTTCGTGGCAATTCCAATCCACCGGGATTTCCCGTCTCCCTCCATGCGGAGGGAGTGGATTGAAATGCCATGAGATACTGTGCATCATCAATGACGATCGGTCTCCCTCCATGCGGAGGGAGTGGATTGAAATTCCACGCAGATAATAAGCGGCTGGAAGAAGAATTGGTCTCCCTCCATGCGGAGGGAGTGGATTGAAATTTCCTCCTTGAAAACAACGAAAGCCGGCGGTTAAGCGTCTCCCTCCATGC
>OHTN01000630.1_pt1 | contig 13996 bp, 4 predicted proteins | sample 1578971 | NCBI WGS metagenome assembly OHTN01 (sample SAMEA3879509, study PRJEB24766) | human gut metagenome | biome: human-associated habitat; feature: feces | place: USA | collected 1985/1987 | reverse complement strand
TATAAATAAAACATAAAAAATATAAATAAATTATAAAATGGCGACAGTTTTTTCTTGTTCAAGTGTTTATTATATAGAGGACAAAATAAGACAGCAAAGGAAGTGGTGCTGTTGCATCGGAAAAATGACACAAAATTAGTGATGTCCATTCGGGAAAAGAATTGAAGGGGATTCTTTTCCCCATTTGTCGTGTTACGAAAGACTGAGGGTAAGAAAATATGCTAGAACTTGCAATCTGTGATGATGACATCATCCTATGTAATTGGTTAGAACAGAAGCTGCTCCATTATGGGAAAGCGAATGACTGTCAGATATCTATAGAAATATACTATTCTGCGGAGCAGCTTCTTAACAGGCTGGAAGAAGAATCCTACGATATGTTATTCCTTGATATTTGTCTGGAACATGAGAATGGAATTGATATCGGAACGGAGATACGAAAGAAAAATTATGGAAAAGAACTGCGGATTACCTATATTTCAACATATCAGGAATATGCTATGAAATTATTCCGTATTCATCCATTTGATTTTCTTGTAAAGCCAATCCGAGAGGAAGAACTTTTCCGGGTGATAGGTAAATTACGGGAACTGTTAAAAGAACGGAAGAAAATATTTGAATATACGGATACAAAAGGAATCCACAAGATTTCTTATGACAAGATCCTGTATTTTTATAGTCTGGGAAAAAGAGTACATATCGTGACATCGGAAAAAGAATATGAATATCGAGGAAAATTAAAGGATGTAGCGGATGTAACAGAAGAATATTTCTTACTGATTCACAAGTCCTATCTCATCAATATGGAACACGTGGAGCATTACGAATATGACAACGTGGTTATGAAAGACAAGACACGTCTCAGTATCAGTAAAGCAAATCGCAAGAAGGTCAGGGAAAGACTATTACAAACGGAGAAGAAAAGATTATGAATATCCATTTGATCACTTATCTGACAAGTAAATTATTCTGGATTTATACTGTGTTCCGTTACAATACCATCCTGTATCCAAAAAATGAGGATACACAAAAGCTATTTGCATATTTTTGTGCATATCTGCTTTCATGCTGGGGAAGCATGCAGTGGGGAACGATGTACGGAGATCTGATCTTTGAGCTGATAGCTCTGTTAATTATAACAGTGGCATATCAGGCAGACTGGCAACATCATGTCTGGAATACACTTATGGTATATATTATGGGAATTTTATGTGATGGGATTCCAATCGTGTTCTTTCAACGGTATGCGGTAGCAAGAAATCCGGTGCATCATCACATGGGACCGGGAACTATTGTAATGGGAAATTTTATATTCTTTTTACTGGAAGTCATTATTGAAAGAAAAGTAGGTGTAAAGAGAAGTTATTATATAAAGAACCGTCATTGGCTTGCTATGCTTTCTGTCCCGGTGATCAGCATTATAGTCTGTATCAGGATATTGCTGCCAGACAGAAGAGGTGTGCGGTCTACGATTGTATTATTCTTACTGTTTATCAATGTGTTTATTTTCTATCTGCACGATGAGGTTCAGAAAAGTTATATTGAAACAGCAAAACAGGAAGAGATGAAAATTCAGATGAGCCAGTATGCAAAAGAACTGGAGATGATGATGAAATCACAGGACAGGCTGAATAAGATACATCATGATTACAAGCACCATCTTACAACAATAGGGGCAATGGCAAAAACGGGAGGAAATGAAGAGATTCTATCGTATCTGAAACAAATGGAGAATATAGCCGGAACAGCCTTATGTCATCATTTATATACAGAAAACCGTAATATGAATAATCTGCTGAATTATATTTTGGAAGATTCGAAATCAGTAATTGAAAATCCGGAGATTTCTGTAGAAATACCGAATCATATAGGGGAAGAATTATTTGATATAAGTATAATAGTGGGAAATCTTATGGATAATGCTATTCGTGGGACAGCAGCTTCAGATGAAAGGAGATTATCGTTTCAGATGTATTATGGAAAAGGAATCATGAATATCCAGATTGAGAATAGCATAAAAGATACACCAAAAGTGCGGAATGGAATTTATCTGACAACGAAAAGCAGGAAAGAAGGACATGGAATAGGATTACAAAATGTGAAACTCGTAGTAGAAAAATATCATGGTCAGATGGAGATCTGCCATACGGAGAAATCCTTTCAAGTGAAAATATTATTATATATGAAATTAGATGAAAAATAGTAAGGCGATGGTGTCTTACTATTTTTTTCGACCGATTTCGTCTATTTTTGCCACCTCAAGGGGCATTTTTACCATTTATGAAAATTTTGTGATTTTTTAGATTATAGTAGTGCCAAAGTCAGAAAAAAGGAGGGTAGCGGTTATTTTGTAAAGGAATTATAGAAAAAGATTACAAGAGGGAGAAAGAGACTATGAAGAGATTTCGAAAGTCGGCTATAGCCTTAGTACTTGCACTCCTGATGGCACTACAGGGAACAGAGCCTATTTTTGTACAGGCAAAAGAGGCCATTGAGGATGTACAGAAGAATGCAGATTTCTCCAGACCAGAGGCTTTGACGGAAGAGGAAGCAGGGATTACAGATTCCACATCTGGAGAACAAGATAAGAGTCAGCAGTCTGATGCGGACGTACAAAATGAAACGACGCCATCAGAAGATACAGAGACGCAGGAAGAACAGACAACTCCAGCGGAAGAAACAGAAGAAAATCCGCAGGAAAAAGAAGTGGAGTTGAAAGAACCACAGGATTACTATCCGATTCCAGAAGAACCGGAAGGTGAACTGATTGATTATGATGCCATTTCCAAGACTTATAAGACAGGGGACAAGCAGTATACAACCGTTTATGGAGGTTATGTCGGAACTTATAAGAATGAGGATGGAGATACCGAGCTGGTTGATAATACACTTGTAAAACCAGAAGAAGCAGATACTCCGGCATCCGAAGAAGCACAGGAAGCCAGCAGTGTAGTGGCAACTGAAGAAAAGGAAGAGAAAACAGAAGTTTATCAGAACAAGGCAAACGATTATGCTATCCTTCTTCCGGAACAGATGTCAGAAGAGAATGGTGTAACGATTGAAAATGGAAAGACCAGAATCGGGATCATTCCGGTAGATGGAGATTATACACATTCCGTTATTAAAGACAATGCGATCCTTTATAATGAAGTTTACGAGGGCGCAGATGTTCAGTATACAGTACTGGATTCCAGCATTAAGGAAGATATCGTACTTCAGCAGCCAACAGACAGGGAAGTCTATGAATACGAGCTGCAGATTCCGGGGTATCAGGCAGAAGTAAAAGACAATCAGGTCTATATCTATCCGGAAGGGAAGACAATCAAAGATGCGAAGTATCTTCTGGAGACGCCATCAATGGAAGATGCTGCCGGGGAAATCAGTTTCCTGATCACATTGGAACTTCGGGAAGAAGATGGAAAAACAATCCTGACCGTAAAACCAGATAGGGATTGGCTTTCGGCAGAAGAACGTCAGTATCCGGTCAGGATCGATCCGACACCAGTAGAGATTCAGAAGAGTTCCTTTAACATGATCGGTGTGGAAGAGGGAAGTCCTACCAGTCAGATTGGTGACAACAATTATCCGTATGTCGGATTTGATGATGGTATTAAGTCTGGGAACCTTGCAGGATTTGGTACTGCACACCAGAACTGCCGGACTTATATCAAAGTAAATTCAAATTTTAGTCAGATTCCGAAAGATTCCAAAATTGACAGTGCAACATTTGCAGTCAGTCAGAAAACTGCATACAGTGGTGGTGCATCCCAGTTTGGACTTTATCGTGTAGATCAGTCGTGGAACACCTCCATCACATGGAAAACAAAACCAGTAAATCTTACGTTTCAGGATGTACAGAATGCAAGTACCAGCAGGAACAGCTATATCAATTATGACGTCAAAGATCTGGTCAATGACTGGGTGCAGGGAACTCATGCGAATAACGGATTTGCACTGGTAGCCATTGCCGAGGCAAATAACCTTGGAGCTTCTATGCAGTGTGAGGTACTGAATAACAGGGCATCCGTTTATGGACCGAAACTCAGCATCCAGTGGTCACCGGCTGAAGATCCATATCTGCGAGATATGTCACTGGATGAAACAACGATCCTGCTTCGCCCGATGACAGAAAAGAATACAAATGGAAAGCTGAAGTTTGATGCCGTATTTGCAGACGGAATTGCAAAGAGCAAATCTACAGTAGAATATTATCTGCTTCCAGATGAGGAAAATGAAGAACATCACGAAACAGATGCAAAACCATTGTATTCCTATCCAGACAGTACTGAATACAATAAGCAGTTCCCGGAGGCGAATAAGTATTACAGCAAAGATTCCAACTGGCAGAGTGCACTGTATTCAGGGCTGACGAAGGACAAGCTTTATAAGATCAAAGCAAAAGCATCGAAAGAGATTGATGGAAAGCTGGAAACAGGAAAAGAAGTGACCAGTGACAGCTTTGTGATCTATGAAGTGAAGCAGTTTGATACATTCCCGAAGATTGCAAAATATTATGGTGTTCCGCTTAAGAACATTATGAAAGACAATCAGGTTATGGACGCACTGGTAGTCGCAAATAACACGATCTTTATCCGTAACCCACAGACAAATGTTCCATATAGTCCTGCACCGCTTACCGATCAGGATAAGATGCGGATTGACGGAGCATTGATGGGAAGAGGCCTGCACTGTGAATTTGGATTTGAACCAGTCAACTTAAATACTGGTAACTTCTACATGGATCAGTCCGATGCGACGATGAATGAACTGAATGGAGAATTCTCCATTACAAGAAGCTACAATTCCAAAGGAACAGACCAGCATTCCATGTTCGGACGTGGATGGAGCTTTAACTATGACCAGTCACTTTCTCAAATGGAGGACGGAAGTCTTCTGTATATGAGAGGGGACGGAAGTTATCTGATCTTTGATAAGAATGAAGATGGAAGCTACACTACTCCGGATGGTTATGTATATGATTTAAAAGCAGTCAGCTATAAAGATACAGACCATGACTACATCGGATGGGAACTGACAGATGCGGATCAGAGCGTCTGGTCATTTGATAAATATGGAATTTTACGTTATGTAACGGATGTGAATGGATTTAAGACAGTATTAGATTATGACGATGATTATAATCTGAGTAAGATTACAACACCATCCGGAAAAACATTCGGGGTAAAACAGGATAAATTCGGGCATATCAAGGAACTGTCTCTTCCAGATGGTGGAAAAGTTTCTTACAAATATGATGAGCAGGGAAATCTGATATCTGTAACAGATCCGAATGGAACAACAAAAGAGTACAAATATGATGATGACAGCCGTATGACAAGCTGGAAAGATGAGAATGGCAATACGGTTGTAAAGAATACTTACGATAAAGAAGGAAGAGTTGTAGAGCAGACTGATGCAGAAAAAGGAACGGCAACTTTCAAGTACGGAAAGAGTTCTACTACAACAACGGATAACGAAGGAAATAAGACCGTTTATCATTATGATGATCAGTACCGCACAACATCCATTGAATATCCGGATGGAACAACCTGTGAAAAGACTTATAATGCAGAGAATCAGCTTGCTTCCGAAACGACAGCAGCCGGAACAAAAACTTACACTTATGATACATTTGGCAATGTAGCAACGGAGACAAGAGAGGATGGAAAGACAGCCTCTTATACTTATAATGAGCAGAATAAGCTGACCAGTGCAACTGGATATAACGGAGCAACGGTTACTTACAGTTATGACGGTAATGGAAATATGGTCACATCTACAAAACCGGATGGAACAGCCATTACCTATACTTACGATGACAAACATCGTATGGTATCCCAGACAGACGGCAGAGGTGTCACAACAACGTATTCGTATGACGGACCGAACATGACCGGATATGTGGATGGAAATGGAGCAGCATGGGGATTCACGTATGACGCGATGAATCGTGCAGTTACCATGACAGATCCACTTGGAAATGTAACCTCGAACAGTTACGATGCGAATGGCAATCTGACTTCCAAGACAGCAGCCGATGGCGGTGTGACCGCTTATACGCTGGATGGTGTGGGAAATATTACAGCAAGTACTGACGCACTGGGGAATACCACCACTTATACTTATGATAAGATGTACAACATGACCAGTGGTACAGATCCGAAAGGAAATCAGATCAGCTACGTTTATGATAAGAATTATCAGCAGGTCAAAGCAACCGATGCAAAAGGAAATACAATTACTTATAAGTATGACAGCATGGGACGTGTCATAGAAGAGAGTAATAAAGATTTTGGAACAAAGCTCTATGAATATGACAAAGCAGGAAATCTGAAAAAATATACCGATGGAAATGGAAATGCAACCGTATCCAAGTTTGATTCTCTTGGACAGGTGCTTCAGTCCAAAGATGCAGTTGGTAATATAACCAAATATGAATATGACGCATTAGGAAATGAAACCAAGATTACTTATGGAGATGGAAGCAGCCATTCCAAGGAATATGATAACTGCGGAAGACTCGCTAAAGAGACAGATGAATTAGGTGCAGTTACCACTTATACTTATGATGCGGCAGACAATCTGGTATCAAAATCAGATGACAGTGGAAGAACCTGGACTTATACCTACGATAATACAGGAAACCGCTTAAGTGAAACCAACCCAGAAGGTGGAACTACCACATATACTTATGATAAAGCAGGAAATCTGGTATCTTCTACCGATGAAGAGGGAAGAACAGATACTTATGCTTACGACAAGGCAGGAAATCTGACTACATCCAAAGATGCCCTTGGATATACCGTATCCATGAAGTATGACTTAAATGGAAATCTGGTATCCTCTACCGATGAAAATGGAAATACCAGTACCATGACTTACGATGGTAATGGAAACATGACATCGGTAAGCGATGCAAAGGGCAACATTACAGCAATGAAATATGATTCCACCGACAATCTGGAACAGACGGTGGATGCCCTGAAAGGAAAGACCACTTACGAATACGATTCACAGGGCAACAGCACAAAGATGACAGATGCCCTCGGCAATGCGTATAGTTATGTGTATGATAAAGAGGGAAATAACACATCCATAATACTGCCGACAGGGGACAAGGTGCTGATGGAGTACGATGCCATCGGACAGCTTGTAAAATGTACGGATGCACAGGGACTCGTAATTACCTATCAATATGACGGAGCAGGCAACCTGATCCATTCCTCCGACAATGGTGGAAACAGTATGGATTATACTTATGATGGTGCCGGAAATGTACTGACACAGACCGATGAACTTGGCAGGACAGCAACATACAAGTACGATCAGTACGGCAGACTCCTGAAACTTACTGAAGCAGACGGAAGTATCACATCTTATGAATATGATGTTATGGACCGCATTACAGCGGTAACGGATGCGGAAGGTCATAAAACAACCTTTACCTACGATAAAGTCGGCAACCAGTTATCCATGACAGAAGAAGAGGAAGCCACATATAAATACGCTTACGATAAGAAAGACCGGGTTATTTCTCAGACAAATCCACTGGGAGCATCCAGCACCTTTAAGTATGACGGAAATGATAATGTGACGGAATCTGTCGATGAAAACGGTACGGTTACCAAGTATGCTTACGATAAAAATGACAATCTCGTATCCCAGACAGACGGAAATGGAAATACGACAACCTACCAGTATGATGAACTGGACCGCAAGATCGGTGAGACTTCTCCGTTAAAAGAAACAAATGAATACCGTTATGATGCCATTGGAAATCTTACCAAATCAAAAGATCCGATGGGACTCATTACCGAATACAAATATGACAGCCTGAGTAACATGACGGAACAGATTTCTCCAAAGGGAGCAGTTACCAAATATGATTACGACAAGCATGGCAATGTCATTTCTGTAACGGATGCAAAGGGAAATGAGACACAGTACAGTGTTGACCTGAATGACAATGTCACAAAGATGACACAGGCGAATGGTGGAGAGTATACCTATAGTTATGATAAAGCCGGACGTCTGAAGAGTATGACCAGTCCACTGGGTTATACTAAAAATTTCTCTTATGATAAAGTGGACAACGTGGTAAAAGAAAGCGACAGCTTAAAGAGTACCACTACTTATACTTACGATAAGCTCCATAAGATGAAGTCTTCTACCAATGCACTGGATGGAACAACCAGCTTTTCTTATGATAAGTATGGCAATCTGGTGAAGGAGACAGATCCGCTTGGACGGAGCAATACCTACAGTTATGACCTGGCAGGTCAGATGACTTCTGCAGCTGATCCGCTTGGTAAGATAACTGCTTACACTTACGACCCGGCAGGAAATATTACTGAGATCACCAAACCGGGTGGAAGAAAGACCAGCTATGGATATGATAAGAATTATAATGTTACATCTGTAACAGATCCGATGGGCTATGTTGCAAAGACAGTCTACGATAAAGACAACCGTGTAACAGAAGAGACCGATGCACTGGGGCAGAAGGAATCCTATACCTATGATAAGGACAGCAGGGTAACTTCTATTACAGACAAGCGTGGATTCACAACGGGATTTGATTACGATGCACATGGGAATATTCAGGTTGTTACAGATAAGACCGGATTAAAGAGCCATCTGGAATATGACAAGAATGACAACCTGACCAAAGTAACTGATGCCCTTGGCGGTGTAACAACTTATGGTTACGACAACATGGATAACCTGGTGACCTTCACCAATGCAGCAAATAAGACAACGAATTATACTTATGACTTAGAAGGCAACCTGACATCCATCAAAGATCCGGCAGGAAGAACGGAGAAATTCGACTATGATGAAAAAGGCAGACTGACCGGACATACACAGGCAAGCGGCAAGAAAACCACGTATGATTACGACAAACTGAATGACCTGTTGGAGAAATCTTATCAGGACGCAAAAGGCGAGACATCCGAAAAGGACGTGACCTACGCATATAACAGTGCCGGGGAACGGGTATCCATGAAGGATCAGACAGGCAAGAGCAGCTACGAATACGATGCACTTGGAAGAATCACCAAAGTGACAAGCGGTTCGAAAAAGGATGTCAGCTACGTTTATGATGACGCAGATAATCTGCAGGCAATCGTATACCCGGATGGGACAAAGATCAGCTATGAATACGACTTAAATGATAATCTGGTAAAACTGACAGACCGTAATAGAAAAGTAACCACTTACAAGCATGATGCACTGAACCGTGTGACAGAAGTTATTAGAAGCAATGGAACAAAGACGGAAGTATCTTACGATGCAGAAGATCATATCACAAAGATTGTCAACACCTGTGGTTCGTGTGGCAAAGTAATCAGTACTTATGAGTACAAGTACAATGATCAGGGATATGTAGTTGGAGAAACAGCTACGGAACTGGAAGCTGGAACAAGAAAGACGCCAAGCTGGGAAGACTGGTACAACTGGGGCGATACACAGAATGAGACAGACAAAGCAGACTGTGAGCATCAGGAAAAAGAGACCCAGACGACACGTACCTATGAATACGATGACAACTGGGAACTGACACGCTGTACAGAAAAAGCAGAGGGCGGTAAAAAGACAGTCCATAATTATACGTATGACAAGATCGGAAACCGGACCTCTTACGAGAAGATCGAAGATGGTGTCAGCAAAGCAAAATATAATTACAAGTATAACGATTCCAACCAGCTCATCAAACGCACCAATGCAAAGATCTGGGGCGATCCGGGAACAACCTACAGCTATGATAAAGATGGCAATCTGATCCAGGAATGTGATAAGACAAACAGTGCAGATCCGGTTACTTATGAATACACAGCAGAGAATCGTTTGGCAGTAGTAAAACAGGGTGGAACAGTCCTGATGGCAGCCATGTACGATGGAGATAACAACCGGGTATTCGAACTTGATAACACCTATAAATGGGAAGACTGTTATGGCGATGAAGTCCTGATTCCGGAGAACCAGCGTACCGAAGATGGGAACAGCCCGAAAGAGCAGCTTGCCTCTCTGGTAAAAGGCGGTTCCAATGCAAAAGGATACACACTGACAGAGTACATCAACGATATCAATCGTGAGAATACAGAAGTCCTCGCAGAGTATGGGGCAGACGAGAAAGTACGTCAGGCTTATACTTATGGAGAAAGTGGAATCGGAGAACGGGTAAGCGTTGATAAATCGGAAGAAAGCAGTTATTATTTATATGACGGAAGAAACAGCGTGACCGGAATCCTGACCGAAACAGCTAATCTGACGAACAGTTATCAGTATGATTCATACGGTAACCTTACATCAGGAACAGCAGACGGTGTCAATTACTACGGTTACAATGGGGAGTCCACAAATGTAAAAACAGGACTTCAGTATCTGCGGGCAAGATACTATAACGCAGAGAACGGAACCTTTACAACTGAAGATAGTGACCTTGGAACGACAGAAAATCCATTGACCAGAAACCGCTACGATTATACGACCAATAATCCGCTGAATTACAGTGATCCGACAGGACATTCATTGTGGAGCAGGATTAAGAGTACAGCTAAAAAAGCAGCGAAAGCAGTCAAGAGTGTCGGCAAGAAAATCGTTAATACTGCGAAAAAGGTAGTCAAAACAGTAGTAAATACAGCTAAGAAAGCAGCAAAAACTATTGTTAACACAGTGAAGGGGGTAGCAAAAACTGCCAAAAATGCAGCTAAACATGCAAAACAGACATATCAATCTGTGAAAAATCGTGTAACCAGTAGCAGTACATATCAAAAGATCACATCCAGAGGAAGTCAGTTTATTCGTTCTGTAAGCAATGGGGTACAGAAAATTGGAAAAACTTATACATCTTTCAAATCCTATGTTTCAGAAAGAACGGCAGAAATCCGCTCAGAAGTGGTACGACATATGTGTACGACAACAAATCGTATTACAGATAAGCTTGGAAAAGTAGACTGGAATGCGGTGAAAAAAGTAGCCATTGGTATAACTGCGGTTACAGTTTCTGGTCTTGTAGTTGCTGCAACAGGCGGTTTGGCTGCAGGAGCAGTTCTGGCAGCATTGCCAGCAATGGGTGGCTTAGGAACGGCGATGGTTTCAGGAGCAGTTATTGGAGCTATTGGTGGAGCTTCATATAGTGCAGTGAATTCAGGTTTGTCTGGAAATAGTCTGAAACAAGTAGCAAAAGATACGTTAGTCGGTGGTATTGCAGGAGCAGTGACAGGTGGCGTTATGGGTGGCCTTAGTTATGGGGCTGGGAAACTTTTGAATGTAGTAAGGAGTGCAGGAAGTACCCATAATGATGGGATTGATAAATCGTTTAAAAAATTAGTTGCAGAAGTAACCGAAACAAAATTGCCAGAAGGCACTTGGGAAAAACCACCATTAGAGCGAGGAGATATTATTGACAAAGCTATGGGAAATAACTTGGGACACAATTTCCCGACCATAGATAAAGTAGAAAATGGTGTTGTGACTAGTGTTAAAAGCCGAGACTTAGGTGCAAAGACTTATCAAAATGGTAATAAATTGGAAAAGGTAATTGTCAAGGACATTAATAAAGTTTCAGGATTTATAGGAGAAACATTTAATGGTAAATTTGTTAATGCGGAAGAAATAGTGGGTAGACAATTACAAGTAGTTGTTCCAAATGTAACATTAAGCGAAGCTCAGATAAATGCAGTTAATAATGCTACAAAACATGGTATTGATAAAGGTGTTAAACTCATTATTACAGTAGGAAAATAATAGCAAAGTAAATAGCTTAAGGGGAATATTTTATTCCCCTTAAGTAATAGAGAGGAGAAAACGGATATGATTTCTGTATATTATAATCAAAAATATGGTTTCTTAATTGTGCCTAATGCCATTGAAAGGTTTATGGGATGTTATATTTCTATCGAACCTACAATTGAAATTATGGCTGAAGAAACAATAGATAAGATAGGCTGTGCAATTAGAAAAGGAATAAAAATTGCAGTTCCCCAAAAGTAGACGAATCTCAATTAAACAATTTTTGGAAACAAACAAAATATAAAAGTTTTCCAACATTTTCCAAGAATTATCAAAGAATTGATTTGAAACAAAATGGAGATGAATTAGAAATTAGAAGATGGGAACGGAATAATAGAGGGGGATATTCGCGAAAAACGGAAGAAATAGCTTGTATAATTGTGAAAATGAGTGTATTATGTAGTACTATGGCTACTGCCACAAATCTCTTAACCGATCTTAGCAGGACAAATTAATTATTAGAACAAATCAATTGACATTTATTTAAAGGAGCATGATTCTAGTAATATTATTTTACTAAATAAACACTACTATATCGTTCTTTCTACTTCTCTTATCTTCTTTCACTCTGAAATGAGTTATTCTGGAATTGTATTTTACTTCCAATAGGAAAATTGTGAATTAATATCCTCTATAAGTTTTTAAAATGGTGTTGTATGTGGTTGATATGTAGCGATTTAAACTCAATGACCCTTATTCCATAAATAAGGGTCAAACAGAAACACACTAGTATGTCATCCATATAAATGGGACTGACGAACATTGTTATGCAAAGAACAAAATCCAGAAAAGATGTCAACTTATTCAATGCCAATTACTTTTCTTTCTGTTTACGCTGAAGCGACAAAAGCTGAAATTATCATTTCTCTTTGTTTCTTCTTATCGTTTTTGTTTTCAGCTTTTGTACTTCCGCGTATAATCATCATCTCTAAGCGAAAAGCCCTGTATGATGATCCAGATGCCCGGAAAAGTCATATAGGGGCTATTCCCCGTTTGGGTGGTCTGGTATTTATTCCTTCCATTCTGATTTCGTTATCTTTCTCTACAGCTATCCGCTTTTTGCTTGATTTTCCGGCTAACGATAAATTGACCGGTTATACACTGCTGGAATTGTTATTGTTAGCAGCAGGTAGCTTGTTTTTGTATTTTGTTGGAGTAAAAGATGATTTGATAGGAGTACGTTATCGTAAAAAATTTATCGCGCAGTTTCTGGTGGCCTCTTTATTCCCCATGTCGGGATTATATATAAATAATCTGTATGGAATGTTCGGAATATATGAGGTTCCTGCCATGATCGGTATTCCGTTTACTATCGTTATGATTGTATTTATAACGAATGCGGTTAATTTGATAGACGGAATAGACGGTTTAGCAGCCGGAGGAGCTTTAGTCTGTTTTATTACGTTTGGAACACTCTATCTCCTGAGGGAAGAATGGATTTATTCGATGCTGGCTTTTGCCGTTGTGGGGTGTCTGTTACCCTTTATGTATTATAATATATTCGGATCGGTGGAACGTGGCACTAAACTTTTTATGGGCGACTCCGGCTCTTTGTCGCTGGGCTATTTATTGTCTTTTTTTGCTGTTAAATATACAATGTTTGTCCCCAATGAAGGGATGGATATTCGCTGTGCAATTATACCGTTGTCTCTCCTTTTTGTACCGGTATTCGATGCATTACGTGTAATGGTGGTTCGCGTTTATCATAAACATCCAGTATTTCTAGCCGATCGTAATCATATTCACCATAAGTGTTTGGCAGCAGGTTTCACTCATTTGCAGTCGACAGTCATGCTGGTCAGTTATACGGTCGTAACCTTGTTTGTAAATTTAGGGTTGGGAGAGCTGGTTGATTTGAATATAATCTTGATAATAAATATCCTGCTCGCCGTTTTGATAAATCATTTACTGGATGTCAGGATCAAACATAAGGAAGATGCAAAAGCCATTAGTTTCAGTAATAGTACCGGTTTATAATGCAGAGGAATACTTTCCCGCTTGCTTGGATAGTATAATCAACCAGGATCTAAAGGAGATCGAAGTAATTGTGGTCGACGACGGTTCGACAGATAGTAGCGGAAAGATTGCCGATCGATATGCCGAAAGAGATTCCCGTATCCGGGTTATCCATCAGGAAAATGCACATTTAAGTGCTTCCCGTAATAATGGAATGCAACTGGCTACGGGAGAATATATAGCT
>OHTN01000621.1_pt1 | contig 14436 bp, 10 predicted proteins | sample 1578971 | NCBI WGS metagenome assembly OHTN01 (sample SAMEA3879509, study PRJEB24766) | human gut metagenome | biome: human-associated habitat; feature: feces | place: USA | collected 1985/1987 | reverse complement strand
GCTGGATGCCGATATTTTCGGTCCTTCGCAACCCAAAATGTTCAATGTAGAGGATGCCCGTCCTTATATGGAAGAGGTTGACGGACGCGATTTGATCCAGCCGGCAGAAAATTACGGAGTCAAATTGCTGTCGATCGGTTTCTTCGTGAATAAAGAAGATGCCGTGCTATGGCGCGGTGCTATGGCAAGCAATGCCTTGAAGCAGCTGATTGGTGATGCCGATTGGGGAGAACTGGATTATTTCCTTATCGACCTTCCTCCCGGAACGAGCGACATTCACTTGACAGTGGTGCAGACTTTGGCACTGACAGGAGCTATCGTTGTCAGCACGCCGCAGGCTGTGGCGCTGGCAGATGCCCGCAAAGGCATCAATATGTTTACCAATGATAAGGTGAATGTGCCCATTCTCGGTTTGGTGGAGAACATGGCTTGGTTCACGCCTGCCGAATTGCCGGAAAACAAGTATTATATCTTTGGAAAAGAAGGCGCAAAGAGACTGGCTGAGAAAATGAACGTACCCTTGCTGGGACAAATTCCTATCGTGCAGAGTATCTGCGAGAGCGGTGATAAGGGGACTCCGGTTGCTTTGGATGAGAATACGGTGACTGGGCGCGCTTTCCTGCAACTAGCTGCTGCCGTAGTCCGTCAGGTAGACCGCAGAAATATGGAAATGGCGCCGACGCGGATTGTGGAAGTGCATAAATAAACATGGATGTTTTCCTTATGAAAAGGAGCAATTGCCCGTCGTCGGGTAACTGCTCCTTTTTCATTTAAACTTGTTTAGAGAGAGAATTAGTTTATTTAGTTGGAGTAACAGTAGCATTCTGAACAGCAGGGCTCTTCTCCGGTTCTTGCAGGCGGAACATGATAGGAACTGTATATTTTACGTTTACAGCCTGCCCTCTTTGCATGCCGGGCTTCCACTTAGGCATAATGGTAGTCAGGCGGATTGCTTCGGCATCCAGCAGAGGGTCGGCACTGCGGAGAACTCTGGGATTGATGATGTTGCCCTCTGTATTTACGATAAACTGTATGGTAACTCTTCCCTGAATCTTAGCTTTCTGTGCTGCTACCGGATATTTGATGTTTTTGCCGATGAATTCCATCATTGCGGGCATGCCGCCGGGATATTCGGGCATTTGTTCTACGACTTCAAAAACGGTTCCCTCCTCCGGTGCCGTTGTTCCTTTCGGAGCATAACCCACTACCACCATTTCATCTATTTTGCTTTCAATGGGAGCATACTTCACCGGGGTCTTGTCTTCTGTCAAGCGGAACATCACTGGTACCGTAAATCTTACGCGTACTGCTTCTCCGCGTTGTGTACCGGGTTTCCATTTAGGCATGGCACTGATGACGCGAATGGCTTCTTTATCCAATTCCGGGTCAATGCCGCGCAATATTTTCACATTGGTAATACTGCCATCCTTCTCCACAACAAATTGCACGGTAACCCGTCCTTGCGTACCTTTCTTCATGGCTGCTTCCGGATATTTGATGTTCTTGCTCAAGTATTCCATTAGTGCAGACATGCCTCCGTCGGGGAATTCGGGCATGTGTTCCACTACCTCAAAAATCGGATTGTCGAGAGTATCCTTATCCACTACCTTTCCTTTGTAAGTCACTGTTTTCGTATCTTGTTCCGGTAGGGGAGCTACTTGAGGGTCTTGAACTTCCGGTGCTGGTTGTTCGATTTTGGGATCTACGGCCTCTATGACTTCCGCTGCAATCTTCTTTGTGGTACGCGCCACTGCTTCGATATTGCTGATAATCATAAGTAAGGCTGCCAAGGGAAGGAACATCAGATATTTGGTCCTTCCTATTCCTTTTGTTCTCTTTTTGTTCATCATTTTGATGCGTTTTTTTAAAGGTAAAACATTGAAACTGTTATAGATAGTTGCTGCAGCCTTTTGATGTGACAATCCTAGCAGATGGTACTGGTAGGTTTTGGAGTCATAGCCGTTTTCCAATACGCGGGCGTCGGCCATATATTCCAGATTGGTGCGGATTTCCCGTTTCATGAGCCAGGCAAATGGATTGCACCAGCAAAAAATGCACACCAGTTCACTGATGATGACATCAATGGAGTGCCATTGCCGGGCGTGTGTCCGCTCATGAATCAATATTTCGTTGAATTCTTCTTCCGTATGCGAGGACGGATGGATAAAAATCCAGTGGAAAAAGGAGAAAGGTCCGTCTGCTTTGGGAAGCAGATGTATATTTGTGTTGCCTATTTGTACCTTGCGGCATCGGCATGCCAGACGGATGATGCCCGCCAGTTGCATGACGAGGCGTATCATCAGCAATGCCGCTATTCCCCAATAGGCGATATTGGCATATTCTGAAAGGATGCTTTTCCAGTCGGCCGGAGTCGCTTCGGTGCCTGCTGTGAGTTCCGGCAGTACAACGCTGGCATAGAGGTCTGCCATGGCCACCATCGGCTCCTGCTCCGTAATCCACGTTTGTATGTTTAGCAGAGGTATGGCGGCGGAAACGGCAAAGAAACAGAGCAGTGCGGTTCTGCGCCAGCCGAAAAACGTGTCTTTGTAGAAGAACAGCCGATAGAATGCGTAAAACAGTACTATCGCTACATTCACTTTCAGAAAATAGGCTAACATGTTTACTCCTTTCCTTTCTCTATCATGTCTATAATGTCTTTCAGGTCATTGGCCGAAATCTTCTGGTCTTTGGCGAAGAACGAAACCATTTCCTTATAAGAATTTTCAAAGTAGTTGCGCACAAAACCGCTCATAAAGGTACGTTTGTATTCGCTTTCGCGTATAAGCGGGGTATACTGGTAAGTGTTGCCTACACGTGCGGCACGGATATACTGCTTGCGCTCCAGGTTTTTCACAATAGATGCTACAGTTGTGTAGGGAGGCGCCGGTTTGGGATATTTGGCAACAATGTCTTTTACGAAGCAACTGCCCAGTTCCCAAATGTACAACATTGCTTCTTCTTCTTGTATCGTTAACTTTTCCATGGATAAAGTATTTAAATGAATTCAATGCAAATCTACGAATATTTCGTAAATAAACATCAAACAGTGAGTTAATTAATCTAAATGTTCCTGCTGTGTGTATATTCTTTTGCCAGATTGAAAAGAACATGGCTGTTGATAATCTTCTTTTGGCTAAGATTGTCTATCTTTGCAGAAGAAGCGAAGACTGGCGGCACCTCAGCATAAAAAATGAACGGGTTCATTTTATTCTGCATTCGGTTTGCGCTGTCTTTGTTGCAATGAATTCTTTTACCTTAAATAAAGCAGAAATATGGGAACAGTTAAATCGTTGTTGCTGGGAATGTGCTTCGTATTGGGTGCATGCACAAGCCAGACTTCTACTGTGCAAACCACAGAGAAGGGAACTCAATGGGAATGGCAGAATGGTACCATTGTTGTCAAAACTCCCGAGCGTCCGGCAGGACAGAAGAGTGTATTGGGACTGACTACTCCGAAGTTGGAGGCAGTCCGTGTGGGTTTTGTTGGTTTGGGGATGCGTGGCCCCGGAGCAGTGGAGCGTTTCACTTATATTCCGGGTACGCAGGTAGTGGCTCTTTGTGATTATGAAGAGGCCCGTGCAGATAAATGTCAGGAGCTCTTGAAGAAGGCATCCATGCCCAAAGCCGCCGTCTATTCCGGTGACAAAGGATACGAGGAACTCTGCAAACGTGATGATATAGATTTGGTTTATATTGCTGCAGACTGGCTGCATCACTTCCCCGTTGCCAAGTGTGCGTTGGAGAATGGAAAGAATGTAGCGATAGAAGTGCCTTCGGCTATGAATCTGCAGGAATGCTGGGATTTGATTAACTTGAGTGAATCTACCCGTAAGCATTGCTTCATTCTGGAGAACTGCTGCTATGACTGGTTCGAGATGAATACGCTGAACATGGCGCAGCATGGCGTGTTCGGTGAAGTTATCCGTGCGCAGGGTGCTTATATACATAATTTGAGCCCGTTTTGGGACCATTATTGGAAGATGGGAGAAAATGACAAGCTGGGCTGGCGTTTGGACTACAACATGAAGCATCGTGGTGACGTGTATGCCACCCATGGCCTTGGCCCGGTGGCGCAAGCACTGGATATTCACCGTGGTGACCGTATGGAAACGTTGGTAGCCATGGATACCAAGTCTGTAGTGGGCAAGGAGCTGGTAGAAAAAAGAACCGGCGAGGAGTGCAAGGAATTCCGTAACGGTGACCATACCACGACCATGATTCGTACAGCCAATGGAAAGGTGATTGAGATTCAGCACAATGTAATGACACCACAGCCTTATAACCGTTTGTATCAGCTTACGGGTACCAAGGGATTCGCCAACAAATATCCGGTAGAAGGGTATGCGCTTGACGCTGACCAGCTGAGTGCATCGGGCGTTCAGCCCAAAGTGGATGATTTGAATTCACACGGTTTCCTGCCGGAGACGGAGATGGAGGCACTCGTGGAGAAATACCAGCATCCCATTTTAAAGAAGTACGGTGAGATGGCGAAGGAAGTAGGAGGTCATGGTGGCATGGACTTCGTGATGGACAGCCGTCTGGTATATTGCCTGCAAAACGGTCTTCCTTTGGATATGGATGTATACGACCTTGCTGAGTGGTGCTGCCTTGCAGAATTGGGAGAACTTTCTATGGACAACGGTTGTGCGGCTGTGGCATTCCCCGATTTCACCCGTGGTGAATGGAATGTGGTGAAGGGCTACAAGCATGCATATGCAACTCCGGAAGAGGAAGCGGCTGCTATGGAGAAGGCAAAGGCATTTACTGCTAAACTGAAAGAGCAGGGAGCCAAGGAATGGGCTGAAAAGTAATAGCGGTATATTGATAAAACAAAAAACAGCAGGTGATAAGCCTGCTGTTTTTTTTATCAGTTTGTCATTTAGTCACTTTCAGCAACTCTTCCTTCATCTTCTCCACTCCCGGAAAGCCGGTTTGTCTGAACGTGGTGTTTCCTTTGCGGTCTACAACCAGATAAGTCGGTACCCCTTCTATCTTGAATACGTCCGATAGGTATTTCCATTGGGCATCTGTCAGACGGAAATGTTCGCCGTGGATGTCGGGAATCATATTCTCCCAGGTCTTCAAGGGGGAGGTTTCGCCGGTGATGTACAGATATAGGATATCCTTGTCTTTCAGTTCCTCCTTCATGGGGGTCATCGTCTTGTTTGCCATACGGCATGGACCGCACCAAGTGGCCCAGAAATCTACTAACAATACTTTTCCTTTGAATTTGCTGATGATAGAAGTGAACAAATCTTCGTTGCTGACGTTGGCGTCCACTTGGTTGATGGTGTAGCCCGTCTTTTTTTTGTTGGCTTCGAGTTGTGCCAGCAGTTCGTCATTGGCGGCAGTCAGCATTTCACGGTATGCGGCGGGCATGGCGGCAACGGTGGCCTTTTGCTCGTCGGTGAGCGGGGTGAAGTTCTTGATACCCCGGTAGAGAGTGACATTACGGGCTATATCGAAGAAGATACCTTTGTCGGTTCCCCAGGCTTTGGCCAATTCTCCACTCCGTTCGACATTCCTTGAAGCCATTTGTACATACTGGTTGGACAAGACTGCCTGCGGCACATTCAATATACTCATATCTTCGTCGGACACGTAGTTGGCGGGTACTTTCCGGGCAAGTTCCTGATAGTAGTTGTTTGCTTCCTCCCGTTTGATGAGATTGGCGTGTAGGGCAGCCGATGTCAAGATGCTGGCAACGGAAGACAGCATGGCATTTGTAATCAGTTTGTTATTGATAGTCAAAAGTTGTCGGGTAGAAGCACTATAAGGCAACTTGTCTATTGCTTCTTGTGTTTCGTCGGATATTTGAAGTACGTATGCTTTGGCTGCATCAATATCCTTGCCTGCCAGTGCAGCTATGTTTTGATAGAGCTTGTCTTGCATGTCGATGCCGAGGTGGTTTCCGTTCAACTCTTGTGCCACGGTTTCCAGCGGTCCGTTGATATATACCATTTCTCCATAGGGTTTCCCTTCGCTGTGGAATTTAGACTTGCGCCGGGAAGCTTCGCGTAGATTGACGTATATTTCTGTTGTCTTGCCGGGTTCCATGAAGAACTGGAGCATATGCTCTCTACCCAAATATATGGTACATGGGGTAGTGCCGGGCAATGTTACTTCTTTGGTGAAACTGCCGTCAGGCTGGATGTCGAGTGGTATGTCCGTGATGTCTCCTTTGATATTCTCCCACACGGCAATACTGATTGGCATTCCCATATTGGGGCGTGAATCCAGGAGTTTTCCTTTCAGCATGGCTTTTCCGTATTGGATGACCGGTTCGGGAAGTTCGGCATTAGGGTCGGCTTTGTGTACTACGGCGTTCTGGGGAAGTGCCAGTTCCGGCAGTTTCTTGCTTTTCAGTTGTATTCCCCAGATGCTGAATCCGTTTTCCACCTTTTCGCCTTCGGTGAAGTCGAAGGAGGTAGCATTGTCGGATAGGGGAGGAAAGACCAACTGGAATTCCGCTTCGCCCGATTCGGGCATCCAAAATTCTTTACCTGGTATGATGCCTATACCGGAACGCAGTTGGTAGGTTTCTCCGTTATTGTCTGTTAGGTAGCTGTCGGGTGCAATCTGTATCCAGTACTTGGGACGATACTTGGCATAGATGTGGAGCACGGTTGCCGTGTCACTGATGACTACTTTGCTCACTTCGATGGAAGTCGTGTTTCTTACGATAAACGGTGGTTGGTCAATCACACGGTTTTTGGCTTGCAGGGTACAGCAGATGCACAGCAGGAAGCCTGCTAAGAGGAAATGGATGTGTCTCATATGAATTGTTTTCTGCGAAAATACGAATGTTTCGTAAAGAAACAAGCATGTGGGAGTTAATTGATGTAAAATACTTCCATTTCTTCGTTTTTCAAAGAAACCTTGTATCTTTGCCGGTAATACTTAACACTTAATATCTTGTCATATGAGAACCAGAATTCTTTTGATGGGCTTGTTGTTGGCCGCTGTTGCCAATGCCCAGACTATCTATCATGATGCTTCCGCCTTCCCCCTTCTGGGCAAAGCAACAGAATCTACCCTTACCCGCTATGAGCGTCTGCCGGACTCTCTGCAGAACATCTCCCGCAAGCCGTTGTGGGACTTAGGCCGCAACAGTGCCGGACTCGCCGTGCGCTTCCGTTCCAACTCTACAAGCATTTCTGCCAAATGGGAAGTTAGGAACAATATGAGTATGAACCACATGACACCGACCGGCATTAAAGGCCTCGACCTCTACTGCTTGCAAGACGGCAAGTGGATATTTGCCGGTAGCGGACGTCCGCAGGGCAAAATCAATAAGGCGACTATCGTAAGCAATATGTTGCCCGAGGAGCGCGAATACCTTTTGTACCTTTCTTTATATGATGGGGTTACCTCGCTTTCCATCGGCGTGGATTCTTTATCCGCCATTACCCCGCCGGCAGTAGACTTGCCGAAACGTGAGAAGCCGGTGGTATTCTATGGTACCAGCATCTTGCAGGGAGGCTGCGCTTCCCGTCCCGGCATGGTGCATACCAATATTCTGGAACGTTGGCTCAATCGTGAGTGCATCAATCTGGGATTTAGCGGCAATGCCTTGCTCGACCTGGAGATTGCCGATGTCATAGCCGGTGTGGACGCTTCTATGTTTGTCCTCGACTTTGTGCCCAATGCTACCGTGGAGCAAATGAGAGAGCGTGCCGATAAATTCTATACCACTATCCGCAGCAAGCATCCCGATACGCCTGTCCTTTTCGTGGAAGACCCTCTCTTTACCCACTCTCCTTTTGACACCAGGATTGCCAAGGAGGTAAAGGACAAGAATGAGACATTGAATGCCTTTTTCCGTTCTTTGAAGCAACGTGGAGAGAAAAACATCTATTTCCTTGCTTCCCGTGACATCATCGGCCACGACGGGGAGGCTACAGTAGACGGCATTCATTTTACCGATTTGGGCTTTATGAGGTATGCTGAGATACTTTACCCGATATTGGAGAAACACATGCGACCGTAATTAGGTATTACAACCGTTTGTCTGTTTGCTGCCTTGCCGATGCTGTAGGGCAACTATTTGTTTCCTTTAACAAAACAGTCTGTTTCCTATAAGGGAACAGACTGTTTCAATATGGTGAACAAACTGTTTTTATATATTGGAACAAATTGTTCTGATACGCTGAAACAAAGTGTTCAAACGCATGTGAACACTTTGTTTCGTAGGCTTGGAACAATGTGTTACGCTTCTATACTCTTATGCTTCTTATACTCTTCAATCACATGTTTCCTGCTCTGCAATATCTGCCAGCGATATACCAGGCACGTGGTGATGAAGTAGAAGCCCGTTTGTATCCATAGTGCCTGGTACTCGAAAGAGACTTCATTGAGTGTGGCTCCCATGCTGTTGATGCGTACGTAGCCGTTGATGCCGAAGGTAGAAGGGAAGATGTACGAGAAGTACTTCCAGAAAGCGGGCATAGCAGCTCCCGGCCATGAAATGCCGGAGAGGAACAGCAGCGGCACGGAGGTGAACACGAACAGCAGCATGCACGTTTCGCGGTTGCGGATGGCAATGGATGCTGTCATGGCAAAGAAAATACAAGCGGCCAGGTAGGGCAGGGTGAACAGAGTCAGGACACCGGGTATCGCTATTTGGTTGAGGCTGAAAAGCCATGGAACCACACACAGTATATATACCGATACCAGTGAATATACCATGAAGTAGCTCAGCCCTTTTCCCATCACAATGCGTAGTGTGCCGTTGTAGTGGCGGTTGATAGGCACCAGGTCGCGGAAGCGGTTCTGCTCGCGTGCCGTCCCGGCAGACAAGCCGATGCCGAGTAGCAGCGTTTGCTGGATAATCAATACCAATACTGCCGGAATCAGGAAAGCGGCAAATCCGTTGGTTGGATTATAGAGGGCGACATCCTCATACTCTATCGGGTAGGCGGTAATCTCGTCCTGGCGGTCGGTGGTATTGGCGCTTCGCTCCACTTTGATGTCTGCGTTCATGGCGAGCGACACGTTGGTGTTGGCAGTCAGCAAGGCTTTGTAATACAGCAGTCCGCTCATGTCGCAGAAGATGCTGACCTGCGTTTGCTTACCGCGTACAATGTCGTCGCTGAAGGTGGAGGGGATGTAGATAATACCGTATGCCCTGCGGTCCTTCAACATCAGTTTGGCTTCTTCCATATCAGCGCAGTAGCTCACGAGGCTCACTTCGGGACTGGAGTCCACTTTCCGCAGGTATTCGCGGCTCAACGAGGAGCGTGAGTCATCCACCACGACAGTGGGCACTTCGTGGATAGTTTCGTTGGTATAGATGAAAGCGTATATCAACGGATAGACCAACGGAACGAGCACGAAGAAGATGAGCACGCCCTGGTCGCGGAAGGTGGTGCCGAATTCCCGTTTCCATATATAGAACAAGTCATGAATGCCTTGTATCACTTTCTGTCTGAACGTCAGGTCTTTCATTAGGGCATGTATTTATAGTAAACCAACGCTCCTTTCAGCCTATGGGCTATAAGGAACGGGAGCATCATGAAAATAAGCAGCGCTACGTAGTTGCCCCACGAGTAAATCATGGGGTATCCATTCAGTGCCTGGTCCACATAAATCAGGAAATAGTGGCGCAGGGGGAACAGATTTGCCAATGCCTGCAATACGGGGTGCATGCCCATGGCAGGGAATGACAATCCGCACATGGAGAAAGAGAGTACGCCCCATAGGGAAGCGAAACTGAGTCCCAGACGCAGGGTAGGCAGGGTTCCTATCATCAATATTCCCATGCCTTGCGATGCCAGCACCAGGCAAAGGGTGGCAAGCAGCATCGGCAGGATGCCGCTGTTGCAGGGAAAATGGAGGAAACCGTAGAGGTATACATTATATAATATTCCCATCAGGAAGAAGATGGCGGTATGCGGCAGCAGTTTGCTGGCAAGGGAAATCCAGATGGAGTTGTTGCCCATGCGCAGCCATTCGCGGGCGGTGCGGTCTTTTATCTCGACTCCGATGGAATAGACGGTTACCATGAAGATAAGCAGCATCAATACGCCCGGTGCAAAGGTGTTGCACAGATATACGGAGTAGTTCAGCCACGGGTTATTGAGTGGATGCGTATCTATGACGATGGGTTGGAGGAAGGCCATCGCTTGTTCCTCGGTAGCTCCTTTGGCATATAGGGTGCTACGTGCTGCGGCACCGGATGCCAATTCGCTCATCATCTTCATGTCCTTGAAGAGGAGTGAACCTGCGATGAGCAGGGTATTGTTTGTATAGAAAGAGAGTTTGGGCTGCCGTCCGGCCTGCGCTTTGGCAGAGGTACCTTCGGGAATGTAGAAGAAACCGTAAATCTCTCCGCGCTGCATGGCGGTACGGGCTTCGTTGACGGTAGGGTAGCGGGCGACGACGGCTGTCTGCTCAAAAGCGTCCAAGTTACGTATCAGCTGGCGTGAAGTGGCACTCATGTCTTGGTCCACCACACCTACGGGCATGTCCGTAGGAAGCCCGGAGTCCATCAGCGTGGTGAAGAATATGTAGCAGAACAACGGTGCTATCACCATACAGAACAGATAGAGCGGACGGGAAACAAGACGGCGGCATTCGCGTCTTGCTACATTCCACAAAGCCGTATGTTTCTTATTTCTTTCCATCATCCTCTCCAATAACTCATAACTCCTTTATTTCTTCAATACAACACTCATTCCCGGACGCAGTCCTTCCACCTTCTCTTGCGGAGCGGCTTTTACTTCGAATGTTTTCAGGTCGAACTGGCCGGTAGTCTTGGTCGCTTTCCAGGCGGCATATGTGCCGAGGTCTTTCATATAGTACACTTTCAGGCGGATATTCTTATCGAGTGCAGGGATGAACGCCTCGAATTCGGTATTCATACCCAACCCTTGCAGCAAGTCCTCGCGTACATTGAAGGTTACCCACATATCGTCCAGAATGGCGATGTTCATAATGGGAGCACCCGTGCCCACGAGCTCGCCTACTTTGGGGAATATTTCGGATACCTCACCGGCAGTCTGTGCAATCAGGTAAGTTTCCTTGATGTACGATTCAACTTCGGCCACAGCTCCTTTGGCACGTTCCACCAAGGCAGCGGCAGCGGCTTTGTCCTCGCGTTCCGCACCGTTCTTGGCCATATCATACTGGGCTTTGGCGGCTTTCTCCGTAGCCCGGGCTGCATTGCGTTGGGCGGTAACTTCGTCAAGCTTTTGTGTAGACATCACGCCTTGGTCGTGCAGGTTCTTCACACGCGTGTAGGATTTTTCGGCAATCTCCAGTCCGGCCAGTGCCTTTTGCCACATTTCATAGGCAGCTTGTATCTGTTCCCGACGGGCGCCTTTCAGAGCTTTTTCGTTCTGGGCTTGGGCTGCCGATTCGGCGGCGCGTGCTTGTTCCAGTTTGGCCTGCACGTCCGGAGCCTCCAAAATGGCAAGGGTGTCTCCGGCTTGTACGCTTTGTCCCTCTTTTACACGAAATTCCAGAATACGTCCCGGCACTTTGCTCGATACTCGATACTCCGTTACTTCTGCTTGTCCTTGCACAATTTCCGGCCCTTTACGCAACATGAAGAAACCTACAAGGGCAACGATGGCAATCACTCCCGTCAGCGTGAGGAATGCCAACAACATGTTACTGTTTTGTGATTTTGTATCCAACATATTATTTACTATTTGACTGTTTACTATTTACGATTGAAGAAACTATCAATTATCAATTGTCAATTCCCCCGTTGCCTTTCTCAGATAGATTTCCGTCAGTTTTACGTCAATCTGTGCGTCTATCTTTTCCGATTGGGCAGAAAGCCATGCGGTGTGCGCTTCGAGCACATTGCTGGCAGGTATAACGCCTTCCTCAAAGCCAAGTGTGGCGTATCTCAGGTTCTCGTTGGCTTTTTCCAGGTTCTTTTCGGCCATGGTCAGTTTCTTGGCAGCTTCGTTCACTTGGAAAGCCGACTGGTTGACCTGCAGCTCTATCTTTTCTTTGGCGTCATCCAACTGGTATTGGGCGATGCGTGCTTCCGATTTGGCTGCTTTTACTTTATAGATGCCTTCGCCCCAGTGCCAGATGGGTACCGACACCATGACACCCACATTCCACATCCCCTTGAACTTTTTCTCGAAACTGTTGAAGACGGAAGGGTTGGTTGCCATATAGCTGCCCATTAGTGCTATGGAAGGAAGATATTCCGAACGGGTGACATTTACTTTCTGCTTATAAATCTGCGTGGCAAGTTCCAGGCTACGCACTTCGGGACGGGTAGCATAAACATTGTTGATGTCGATGGCACCGTTTTCCGGAGTAGTGGGAGCCAGGTCTTCCTTCTGTTCGTCTGTGAGCATGACGGGAGTGGAAAGGTCGAGACCACACAATTGGCACAGCAGCATCCGGGCAAGGCTCAGGCCATCGGTTACTTTGGTCAGGGTCATTTCGGCCTCATTCACTTTTACTTTGATGGAGAGTCCGTCTGCTTTGGTGGCAACGCCTTCGGCAATCATTTTGTCAACGTCGCTGTCGAGCTTCTGCAGTAGTTTCAGATAACCTTCTGCCAGCTTCTTTTTATGGGCAAGGGACACTACCTGCCAATATGCCTGGTCTGTACTCAGGATTACTTCCTGCATACCGGTGTTGTGCTGCTGGCGGGCCAGCTCTTCGGCGTATTTGGTAATTTTGTTGTAGGCACGTATCTTGCCGCCCATATATAGGGGTTGGGTCAAGGTCAGTGCGCCCGCATACATATTGCGGGTGTCTGTACGAAAGGCGTCAACCAAGGATTGGCCTGCACCGTCGAGGGCACCTACCAGGCTTTGTCCTAAAGCCGGCAATTGGCCTGCCAGTTCTGGATGAAGCTGTGCGATGACTTGGGCAGCCTGCTGTAACGGTCCGCTGAGACTTGTACCCAATCCGGACAAGGCTCCTTTCTGAGCGTCGCTGAGGATGGACAACTCTTTTTGACTGCGCATATATCCGCCGCTGGCCGAAATGTTGGGAAGGTAATTAGTAAATGCCGCTTTCCTTTGATAGTGGGCAGCGTTGATTTTTTCCTGGCTTATCAGCAGTTCTTTGTTGTTGGAGATTGCCAATGCACGGCAACTATCCAAGCTTAATGCTTCCTGGGCCTTCATGGGGAAGGATAGGTATGCCAAACAGATGAAACAGAAGAACTTTTTCATTGGGCTATACATTAATTAAGGTGATGAATCTGTTGTTTATACAGCAACAATAATTGCATAAACAACGATGTAAATGTATAGGCTTTCAATGATATTGCAAAATAATTTAGATTTTTTTGTATTAATTCAAGCTGAATGATTGCGAACCGATAAGGGTACCGTCAGCAAAAATGTCTACGCGGTAGGTGCCTGCATAGAGGTATTCTTCTACATCCCAATATACGGTGACGGCTTGCTCTTCTCCGTTGTATTCTATATACTTCTTGATGGAATATACCAGTTCCCGGTTCTCGTATGGGAAGGTGTTCGAGGAACTTTTGGTCAGCACGTCATTGTCCGGTTTGGTGATGCGGATGTAGAGGGTACGTTCGCCGGTCTCTGCAGTGATGTTTTTCACGATGGAGAAGTTTATTTTGAACTTCACGATGTCTTTCACCTTCTTGGCAGTCTTGCCGCGTTTGTTTGTGGGCTGCACAGAGATGTTGGTGGCGTCCAGTTGGGCGGCAAGTGTCACGGTCTTGGTCAGGTTCTTCTTCTCTTCGGACAAGTTGCTGATTTGCCGGGAAGCGGCGTTGTACTTCTTGGTGACATCGGCTATGATTTCCTTCTGTTGAGCAGTCAGGCGGTTCAGCGAGTCAATCTGGTTGATATAGCCTATCATGACTTTGCGGAGAGAGGCCAGTTCCTTCTTCAGACGGCGTATCTCGGTGGCATTGCTGCTCTTCACGGTGCGGAGTTCTTCCAATAAACGTTGGGTCTTCAATTGTTCCTGCTCTAAGAGTACGGAGAGGGAGTCGTTGGAGACTGTCAACTTCAGTTCGTCATATTGTCTGGCGAAGTCTGTGTATTGATTTTCAAGGTCTTCTTTATCCAGATTGAATTCCATCACCAGTTCCTTGTTGGTTTGCTTTTCGGAAATCAGCAGAATGGTAACTCCTATTAATAATAAGATAAGGAGGCTGCCTGCCACGATGAGAAGTGTATTCTTCTTAACTGCCATTTTTGATAATGATTAATGGTTAAGTGATTAATGGTTGGTGGCTGATTATTCGTCCTACATTCATTAATCGTCCGCAAAATTAATCATTAATCATTAATCATCGTCCACTAATCATTGGCTAAATGTGTATTTAACTAAAATTATTACGGAAATATTTCTCTAATTACGAAGTTCGCTGTACTTTTGCGTCATCTTTAAAGAACACTTATAAACAAAAAACTTTAGAAATTATGTCAAAAGTAACCGTAGTAGGTGCAGGTAACGTAGGTGCTACATGCGCTA
>OHTN01000615.1_pt1 | contig 14719 bp, 12 predicted proteins | sample 1578971 | NCBI WGS metagenome assembly OHTN01 (sample SAMEA3879509, study PRJEB24766) | human gut metagenome | biome: human-associated habitat; feature: feces | place: USA | collected 1985/1987 | reverse complement strand
TCAATCAGCGAATCCATCTTCGGCGCCGCGATCGGCACCGCACCCATTCTCCTGGCCGTTTTGTATTATGGCTTCGGCTGGACCGCGAGAGAAGAAAAGCACGAGCTACGCGCTATTCAGACCGAAAGCCAGCTCCATGAAATACGGGAACAACTCGCCGAGCTGAAAGCGCAGAACGCCCGGCTGATTGCGCTGCTGGGCGCTCCGTCCGATCCGAAGCCGTCCGGGCCGAATGCCGGAACAGCGCCGGAAACGCCGAACCCTGACCAAACGCAACAATAAAACCAGCCGAACTGCCGCCGCGCCGGAAACTCCCCTTTTATCAACTCCACCAAAAACCGCCGCAAATTTCCAAAAAACATTGGTTAAGGATTTAACAATCATTTCCTTATTTTTTGAAATCCGCAATTAAATTGCCCGCATTTCGGATAAAATAGAATGGGTCAGTTTGGGGCTGGTCTCTCATCGTCTGGTTCTGATCAGGCAGGACGTTTGCCGCCCCATAATGGCAGTTTCCACAGGAATTGCGGGCTTTGCCCCTCCTTGCGAGCCTGCCGTTACTTTTTATCTGGGACGTATGGAGGTTACAAAATGAAAGTACAGTTTACCGAAACGGTTCTGCGCGACGCGAATCAGTCCCTGATCGCAACGCGTATGCCGCTTTCTGAGTTCAAGCCAATCCTCGGCAAACTCGACGAAGCCGGCTACTATTCCCTTGAGTGCTGGGGCGGCGCCACATTCGACTCCTGCCTTCGCTATCTGGGCGAGGATCCGTGGGAACGGCTGCGCACCATCCGGGAAGCCTGCCCGAACACCAAGCTGCAAATGCTCCTCCGGGGCCAAAACCTGCTGGGCTACAAGCATTATCCGGATGACGTCGTGCGCAAATTCGTGCGTAAAAGCGTGGAAAACGGCATTGACATCATCCGCATCTTCGATGCGCTCAACGATTTGCGCAACATCGAGGTTGCCGTGGATGAAACGCTCAAGGCCGGCGCGCACGCGAGCGGCACGATCTGCTTCACGATCAGCCCCATCCACACGCTGGACGCCTACGTCAAAATGGCCAGAGAGATGGAGAAGATGGGCGTGCAGTCCATCTGCATCAAAGATATGGCTGGCATCATGGGCCCGCAGGAGGGCTACGACCTCGTAAAGGCACTCAAAGAGAATGTAAAGGTTCCAATCGTCGTGCATACCCACTGCACCACGGGCCTCGGCCCGCTGACGCTGCAAAAGGCTGTGGAGGCCGGTGCGGATGTGATCGACACCGCTATCTCCTGCTTCTCAGGCGGCACAGCCCAGCCCGCCACGGAAACGCTCGCCTATGCGCTGCGCCAGGAGGGCTATGAGGTATCACTCAACGATAAAAAGCTCAAGGAAATCAACGATTTCTTCAAGCCAATCCGCGCACAGGCGCTGGAAAGCGGCCTTTTAAACCCCGTGGTGCTTTCCACAGAGACAGACGCGCTGGTTTATCAGGTGCCCGGTGGCATGCTCTCCAACCTTGTCGCTCAGCTGACCGCGCAGAAAGCGCTCGATAAGCTCGATGAAGTGCTCGCGGAAGTGCCTCGCGTGCGCAAGGATATCCTCCCCTGGTCACCCCCACCAGCCAGATGGTGGGCGTGCAGGCAACGGCAAACGTGCTTGCGGGCGAGCGGTATAAAAATGTATCCAAGGAGATCAAGGCCTATCTGCACGGCGAATACGGTCGCGCTCCCGGCGAGATCAACAAGGAAATCCAGGAAAAAATCCTCGGCGATGAAAAGCCTGTTACCGTGCGCTATGCCGACCTGCTGGAGCCCGGTTTTGAAAAGGCAAAGGCCGAGCTCGGCGAGCGTGCCAAATCCGATGAGGATGTTCTCTCCTATATCGCATTCCCCGCGCAGGCGGAAAAGTTCTTTGACAATCGCGAAATACGCGAAAAGAACACCTTCTCCTATTCCATCGAGCAAATTGACTGATAAGGAGGCTAATGCCCTATGCTGGCAAACCAGACCATTACAATTGGGGATTCCCTCTTGATCGCGCTCGTGGGGATTGCAGTTGTTTTAATCGAGCTTGCACTCCTGGCCGTTATCATCATGCTGCTCTCCAAGGCGATCCGGCTTTTGGAACACAAGGGCGCGCGCGACAATAAAGCCGCCGCGCAGCCGGTGGAAGCGCCGCCGGTCATCCCCATCCATGCCGCACCCGCCGCTGTGGCGGCTCCCGCAGCAGTGACTGAAAACGGAATCCTGCTCGTCGATACGGATGAGCAGACTGCCGCCATGCTGATGGCGATCGTCAGCGACCAGACCGGCATCCCGCTCGAGCGGCTGCATTTTCAATCCATCCGCCAGGTTACCGTGGACAGCAAAACACAAGCGGTGCTTCTGGCAATCATCAGCGACAAGACTGGCATCCCGACCGACAGGCTCATCATCAAATCGATAAAAGAGATTGACTAAGAGGAGGAACTCAAAATGAAATACATGGTCACATTAAACGGTAAAAAATATGAGATCGAAGTGGAAGAGGGCCAGGCCGTTGTCAATAGCGTTATGGCTGCCCCCATAGCCGCCGCTCCGGTGGCCGCTGCTCCCGCGGCTGCTCCCGCCCCTGTTGCCACACCTGCTGCTCCCACGGCACCCGCTGCCGCTCCGACCGCAGCCCCCGCAGCACCTGCCGCCCCAGTGGAAGGCACAAACGCCGTTTGCCCGATGCCCGGCACGATTTTGGATGTGAAAGCATCGGTTGGCCAGGCGGTCAAGGCCGGCGACGTGCTGTTCATCCTGGAAGCCATGAAGATGGAAAACGATATCGTCTCCCCTGCCGACGGCACCGTCAAGCAGGTTCTCGTTTCCAAGGGCAGCACCGTTTCGACAGACGACGTGCTCGCAGTCATCGGTTAAGCGGAGGGAGTTCCGCATGAATATCTTAGAAGTTTTTAAACAACTGATCGAAAGCTCCGGCTTTATGGCGCTGACCTGGCAGCAGGCTGTGATGATTGGTGTGTCTTTCGTCTTTCTGTTTCTGGCAATCGTCAAAAAATTTGAGCCGCTGCTGCTGCTCCCGATTGCCTTCGGCATGTTGCTGGCAAACCTGCCCGAGGCTGGGCTCATGCAGCCGGGGCCGACGCTGCTGCAATCCGGCGTGCTGTATATCATCTATCAAGGCGTGAAAAGCAGCGTATTCCCCTGCTTAATTTTCCTTGGCGTTGGCGCCATGACGGATTTTGGCCCGTTGCTTGCCAACCCCTCGAGCCTCCTGCTCGGCGGCGCGGCACAGCTGGGCATCTATGTCGCCTTCGTCATCTCCATTGCAACCGGCCTGTTTACGCCCGCACAGGCGGCGGCAATCGGCATCATCGGCGGCGCGGATGGCCCCACGGCCATTTTCCTTGCCACCCGGATCGCCTCTGAACTGCTTGGCCCGATCGCGGTTGCCGCCTATTCCTACATGGCGCTCATTCCGCTGATCCAGCCCCCGATCATGCGTTTGCTGACCACCAAAAAAGAGCGTGAGGTCAAAATGGATCAATTGCGCAAGGTCAGCAAAACGGAGAAAGTCATTTTCCCGATTATTGTTACCGTAATCTGTGTGCTGCTGATTCCGGATGTTGCCCCGCTGATCGGTATGCTGATGCTCGGCAATCTTTTCCGCGAGAGCGGCGTAACGGACCGCCTCAACGATACGGCGCAGAACGCGCTTTGCAATATCGTTACGATCATGCTCGGCGTTTCCGTTGGCGCAACAGCCAACGGCGCAACCTTCCTAAAGGTGCAGACGCTTGCCATTGTAGGCCTTGGCCTGGTCGCCTTCGCGTTCTCTACAGCAGGCGGCGTGCTTCTGGGCAAGCTGATGTTCTATATTACAAAAGGCAAGGTAAACCCCCTGATCGGCGCAGCCGGTGTTTCCGCCGTCCCGATGGCGGCGCGTGTTGCCCAGAAGGAAGGCCGCAAAGCCAACCCCACCAACTTCCTGCTCATGCACGCAATGGGCCCGAATGTGGCGGGCGTGATTGGCTCCGCAGTTGCGGCGGGCTTCATGCTGTTGCTGTTCCAGGCAAAATAACAAACACGCATGCGCCAAGGTCAAACGATAAGCCCACCGTTTTCTAAAGGTGAAAAACAATTCTAAAAGGGCCCGTTGCAGAATGATAAACATTTTGCAACGGGCCCTTTTTCTTTGAAATTAAACGTTGTATAAAAGCCGTATTGTCTTAATCCAAGTGTATGTATATGTGCCAAATGGGAATGTCCAATTGCTTCCATTATAGGACGCAAGCTTAAAACATTCATAAGCCGGATCCATGATCTGAATGGCAGTCTGTGTATCAGAAAACAGATAGCCGGTGAGGGCTACCGCATGGTATTCATAACGCAGAAATCCATTTGGCCTTCTGCATTGCAGGTACGCAGGATCAATATTATTGATAACCGTTACGATATCGGCTTGAGAAAGCACATTCTTGATAGTCGGCACATAGGGCGAGCCCAGATAATGCTCTAAAGCCGATTTTGCCTCGTTATTCGTACCGCCGTCATCGTAACCGATCCCCATATAATCCGCTACGTTTTGTGCCGTAAGGGCGCCCCAAGTATCCGGTTTTTCAAATCTGCACATGGAGGCGACCACCGCTGCCCAACACAATCCGTGCTGCTGGCCATCCACGTTTTGATCCACAATATCATAAGGCCGGTAATTGGAAAGATAGTTTTCTCCTGTTATCGCCGGGCTGGATCGAAGCGTATTGGATTCACGATCCTGCTCCTCCTGTTCTCGCAGGGCGTTTTCCGCTAAGGCCGTAAAGGGTTCATTGATTTCGCCCAGCCGCAGAACCGCCTCGCCAGAATCGAGATCAAACGATAACATAGATGATTCTATAGGAGAGCGGTAAGCGCTGTTTGGCCCTGTATTTCGACCATGCAAGGTAAAAACATCGCCCTCGGCGGAAACAGCCAGCAGAGTATCTCCGTCCTGTAGCAGCAATACCTCCAATTCATTTTGGTCAATTGCTTGATTCAAAAGCGGTGCAAAATCTGTTCCCAAGGTGGCAGAAATCCGCCCATTTTCCTTCATAACAGTGAAAATCGCTGCTACCTGATTGGTTCCATCCACAACAGGGAGGTAAACCACTTGCGCATTGCTCCCACCCCCTTCAGCATTCCTGAAAGCCACCGGAGATAACAACGATAGTTCGGAGGGATCGGCAAGCTCCACCCCGTATATCTCAGAATGCTCCAGGAAGTGGCGCATCAGAAATCCGTAATGCTTTTCAATGCATGTCTCAATGTCTGCCGTTGTAACCACAGAACCATTTGCGCCGCCCGCTGCAAACCCTGAAACCGATAGAGAGAGCAGCATGAGAATAGCGATAAGCGCGGCCAGAAACCTTTTGATGCCAGTCGGATGCTTTTTCATTACGACCTTTCTCCTCTCCTTGTTTTAAATCGGATGAATCTCTTTTTCAGCATTCGTTTTTTGTGATCCGATCACCTCCGCTGCATTGGGCTAATTTAATCAAACATCAGCTGTGTAATTCCATGCTTTTTTAAATAGCGGATAGAAGTAACCGATGTGCAGAGAGTAACGACAAAAACAAGCAAGAATGAACATAAAATTTCCAATGGATTGATAAAAGTTGCGATATCATCCATTTTGCCGAATACGATCTGGATGGTAGCGTATACGGCAGGAATCGAAAGCAAGATGCCACACAGGGCAAAATAAACAGATTTCAATGCAATTAGCCCCCTCAGCCGCGGCAGGCTTAAGCCGTTTAGGCGAAGCAGTGCGTAATATTTCCTTTTACTAAAGAATTCTATCCTTTCCTCGATCATCAAAATGATGATAATCACAAGCGCCATCATGCCGACCAGCGTTTGATATAACACCTTCAAAATGATCTGAAGCTCTCGGAATTCCTCCTGCTCCGCCGCATTATTGCGAAAATCAAACCCTTTGAGAAGGCCTGCATAATACTGTATTTCCGGCTCGAAGTCCTGATAGGGTATGCTTTCCCGCAGGGTGACCCTAAGTCTGGAATGGGTCGGTGCGATGCTTAGGGATTGCAGTGATTCGTTCGCTCCAATAAGCGCGTATGCCATCGGGGGCACGCTAAGCGTATCAAACCATGAAATCCTCTGATAAATGATCGCACCAATTTTCACTTCAACGTCTTTTCTCTCCAAATTGGAACGAATTTGTTCTTCTGTAATATATCCATACATACTTTTGTCTTTGGGTACCAATTGTATGAAATGTATGGTATCTCCGACAGAATAATAGGAGTCCTTAAATTGATGCTCTTTCCCTTCGTATTCTTCAGGCGTTAGAAAACTCTTTTGAGAATACTCTTCCTTTTGGGTAAACTCATAGATAGGAACCATGAGGATGACTTCTTCCCCGCTCTGTATTTTATCTATATGGATTGTACCGCTTGACACATATTGTTCCATATCCTTCAACTCTTTTTCAGGATAGCCGAAAAACTGGATGGAACGGGTGTCTGACGATACATTAAAAATTTTTTTGATAGAATCAGGCAACGAAGCATCGTTTTCATAGTGGCTCAAATATGCATTTTCTAACGGACTGGGGGCGTTCAACAGATACAGTTCATTGGCCTCCAGATATTGATCCACTTTCTTAACCTTGGGATTGGCATTCAACTGTTCAATGATCTCTGACGAAATTGTTTTTCGATAGTCCGGCATAAAAAATGTTGCATCGTCATTTGGAACCGCCTGGACATAATTAAGATTTCCGGAATCATCTACAAAAGCCGTACCTGTGACACTCTGATTTGTTAAAAATTCATAGTCAAAATTCAGTGGCATTTTCCCTCTTGCATCCGCCATCTGCGAAGAAAATATTTTAATATAAACCGCATAAAAATTGAACAGAGACAGGCAGCATGCAATCAGCAAAGCCACAATAATCGATTTTTTCAAATGCGACTTCAAATCCAGAAGCGCTAGATGCGACAGGCTTGTTTTTTGATACTTTTTTCCCGAAGATTTTTCTCGATGTAATTGTTCTGTATCGGCAGGAGAAAAAAGGCTGATTGGAGAAAGGCGGTTTATCTTTCTGATGCTCCATAAGCTAGCCAAAAACACTGTTACCACACAGATGAAAATGCTGATTCCAACTGCCTTCCCAGATAGAGCGATACTATGATCGAGCCCGATAAAACGGTTAAATAAAAAAACGGCAATCCAGGATATACCATACCCAAGCATCAGCCCCAAAGGTATGGCTAAAACCAGCAAAATCACAATTTTAAACAGAATAAAAACAATACTGTCCGCCTTTGTCATATTCAGGCATCTAAAAATTGCAAGCTTACGCTGCTGGCTATCAATAAAATAGGTAAAGATATAGATATTCAGGAAAAAGGAGCATATTGACGTTAAAATCACCACTGCTGTAGGAACTGTATATTTTTCGCTTCGATCATTTACAGCACGGTTCGCATTGGCGACAAGATTGGGTATGTTATGATAATCGGCCTGTCCGAAAGCGGTTGATGTATTCAGGAGCAAATGGCGCTGGTAAACAGCCGGATTTTCTTGCGCTTCTTCTAGGCTGATCAGCGCATTGGGTAAAAGAGCTTCTCCATTTTTCGGCTTTTCCCATCTGGCGGAATAGTCGCTGATCAGGCCGACCAGCGTATAGCTTTGATCCCCAACCGTAATAGTTTCTCCTAATTTGTTTAATTCAGGGAACTGATAGATAAGGGAATTACAGAGCGCCAGCTCCCCCCTATGCTGTGGCAGCCTGCCCTCCAGCAGCTTCATGCTACTCAAATCAATCGCCGCCTCATCCATATAGCCGATCGTCAATTCTGCTTTACCAGCCTCATCCTGGCGAAATACGGATACGGTTCCTACCTGTTCGATGCCCTCTGTGGGAATGGCTTCCTTTATATCATTCCGCGTATTTTGCAAGCCGCCGGCCTGCTTCTCTGCATGGTAAAGGATATCATCAAAATATCCATATACTTGAAAAGATTTTTCAAGCGCGCCATTCATAAAAGAATTGGAAACGGTAAAAATCACAATCGGCACCAAAAAGGAAAACAGGATTCCAAAAGCCAGAAGCGCCGAATTCTTCGAGCGAAAGGTGTCTTTGAATGAAAGACGTAATATCTGTTTCATAGAATCTCCTTCTACATCATCGTGATGAATCTTTCAGCAGATTGGAAAAAACACCTTAAAGCAGACCTTTGTCGTCAACAATTTTCCCATCGTCAATGGTTAGAATCCGTTTTGTACGATTGGCGAGTTCCAGATTATGCGTTACCATCACATAAGTTTGATGCAAATTTTTATTTGTTTTAATCATAAATTCAAAAATGGAATCGCCGGACTGCTTATCCAAGTTCCCAGTCGGCTCGTCAGCCAAAATGATCGCAGGCTTTGTAATCAGTGCTCTCGCAATTGCAACACGCTGCTGTTGCCCTCCAGACAACTGATAGGGGTAAAACTTCAGCCGCTCTTCAAGCTCAAGTAATGTGATAATTTCAGCCTCGTAATCCTTATCATATGCCATCTTGCCCAAATCCAACGGCAAACGAATATTTTCCAAAACCGTCAATTCATTGATCAAATTATAGCTTTGAAAAATAAAACCGATGTGTTTGCTTCTGAATTTTGTGAGCGCAGCATCCTGCAACTGATTGATATTGATTCCATTGATTAGGACGCTCCCCGCTGTAGGCTGGTCAATACCGCCTAGCAAGTGAAGCAGCGTTGACTTGCCGGATCCGCTTCTCCCCACGATCGAAGTGAACTCCCCGGACGCAACGCTGATATTAACATGATCAACGCCCATCACAATATTTTTGCCCTGTCGGTATTCCTTTGTAAGATCCTTTGTCTGAATTGCGGTTTCCATATGCCAACCTCCATTGCATCATTGATAGGAAATTCAATGAATCAATTCTGATCATGCTACGCCAAAAATGCCACGGCAGTTGCATTGAACGTGTGCGAAATGAACTACCGTGGCACAACCTAGCTTAATTCAAAAATCAAAGGGCATCCATGCGGTTGAGCGGTGGGTTTCTCGATTGTTAATGTAATAATATCCAAATGATTTGCCCCATCGGAATTTCAGCCAACTGGAAATGCTCTTTGCCTCAGCGCCCGTTGTATGGGAAGGCGTGCCCTCCTTCACGTCGCCGCTACCGACCTGCCAAGTAATCTTAGCACCGATCAACTCTGTCGTCGTATCCTGCGTTGTTTTTGCGTAACAGCGTGACCCTTCATTGCCATGCCAATAAACGATGCCGGCAGATGCCGAAAGCGCCATAGTCGTCAGAACCATAACCGCAACAAGCGCAGTGGCTACAAGCTTTTTGAACTTCTTCATTGTGAAAGCCTCCTTATCACTTTATGTTCCATAAAAACGGTTCGCTAAATCGCCGGTTTTATCTGCATCTTGTCAAATCTTTATTTGCTAAATATGTTTATTTTAATTTATAATCAGCTAATAAATTGTTATTTTCTTCGTATATATTAATCGAAATTTCAATTATAGTCAACTATAATTTATATAATTTGTTTTATTTTGTTAATTTAAAATCCATAATTTATCATTTAATCTTTGAGCATAAAAATACCCCAGGAGAAAACTCCTGGGGTATTTCAAAATTGGAATGTAATAAATGCTTAAGCCGACGCGCTGTTGAGCGCCTGATTCTTCTTCATCTTCGCCATGAGGTCATCAATGATCTTCTGAACCTTGTTGCCCTTGAGCTCAATTTTGTTTTCATCCTTTTTAAGCAGCTCATCCGTATAGGTTTTCGCATCTTCAGAACTGAGCGCATCACGAATCTTGAGCTTCCACAGCGGCTCGTCATTCTTTTGGATGAAATACATCACATGGTAGCCGTAGTCGGATTCCACAATGCCGGTATCTCCTGCTTTACGGGCCGCGTCGAAGCACCAGTTTTCAAATGCCTTCACCATTTGGCCCTTATAAACGCGCTCATACAAACCGCCCGTGCTCTGGGAAGCGGTATCCTCTGTCTTCTCCGTGGCGAGCGCTGCAAAGCTCTCCTCCGTCTTGTCGCCCTTCTGCCACTCTGCAAGGGCATCCTCAGCCTTTTTCTTTGCATCAGCCTTCGCCTTTGCCTGATCCTCGGCCTCCGAATCCACCTTGAAGAGGATGTGACGAACGTCCACGGTTTCAGAGGTGTCGCGGTGCGCAGCCTCTACGATATAGACCACATAGCAGCCAGCGTCTGTTTCGAAAACCTTCTTATCGCCCTTCTTCGCGGAGGCAGCCCACTTGACTGCGTCATCGCTGATCTGGGAGAACTGAGTCACCGCCGTATTTTTCATCAGCGTAGCTTCGTCCTTTTTATAATCATCCTTCTTATCCTTGGAGGCATTGGCCAGCGCCTGCTCCTTGAAGGATTCCTCGCCTGTCACCTTGCCCAGCATCGCGTCGGCCTTGGCCTTCGTTTCCTTCTTGGCCTTTTCATCGAGCTCTTTCTTCTGCGCGTCCGTCGCATCCTTCGGGTAATCCGGCGTTTCCGTGGCAAATTGGAACATACGCGCGGTCAAAACGTTGTAGGTGTTCTGATCTTCCTTATACTTTGCTTCCAGCTGCTCGTCTGTATAATTGCGGGCCAGTTCATCGCTCTTCTGCTCGATGAGCTTTTTGGAGAGCGTTTCAAGCTCCATCGCCTCGCGCAGAAGCTTCTCGTTGACGCCGCGGCCATAATACAAGCGCAGGTAAGCGTTGAGCGAATAATCGCTGCTGGCCGCCTGCTCGCGGATGCTCTTAATGGTCTCGTCAATTTCCTTCTGCTCATCCTCGCTTAGCGTAATATTGGCCGCTTTTGCCTCTTTGCCAAGCGTGATATACTGCTGCAAAAACTCATTGGTTTTATCCCTGAGGTAATCCGACCACATATAGCCGTCGCCCTTGCCCTCGGCGTCCTCGCCGTCATACTTCTGCTCGCTGGGGACGGTGCTGTAATCCATCATGCCGGGAATCCCGCTGATGCCATACTGCGCATACTGCTGCGCCTGGCTGGCATAGTTGGAGTAGATCTGCTGGTAATAGTATGTATACTGCGCCTGGCTGATCTTGGTATCCCCCACCGTCATCACGGTCGTCATCCGCTGTGGAACGCCCATAAAATTGAGGAACCAGCCGATTGCGAATACCACGGCAACCGCCGCGATTACAATCGGAATCGCCTTGACGAGCCTCTGCTCCATGGCGATGCGCTTGGGCGACTTCTTTTCGCGCTTCTTGGCGATCTTCGCCTGCCGCGCCTTTCGCTCCTCGCGATACAGCTCAGCCTGCGACTTTTCGTTTTTGTTTGCCATTGTGTTCATCCTTTTCTCGTGTACTATCCGGTAAGCGGCGCTTTTAGAATGCTTACCCCAAGGCGCCACTGAAACCATGATTCCAACATAACAAAAGTATTCTATCCTATTTAAACGAATTTTTCAAGCGTATTCCAAAGAAATACAGCTTTTTCACATCGTATTCACACTTCGCACAAATTTGTCCCGGCTGCCCATGCAGCCGGGACAAAAAACGAGCTTATCCAATCATTTTATCCAGCGCTTTGAGATAAGAGGTGTTGCCGCCGATCAGGGAATAATTGACGAGCAATACATCCTGAATCCCATGCGTTTTGACAAACGATGATAAATCCGTTTCGATATTGCGCGGGTCGAGAACATAGATTTCCTCATAATTATCCACCAGGAAAGGCACGAGCGCATTGCCGTAGGAATCCTTGATGACCAAAATTTTTTTGCCATTTTTTTGATCCGTCACGATCTTGGAGAGCGGCGTATCTCCCTGGATAAAGGCGAGATATTTATTATCCGCCCCAATTTTTGTAGAAACGATCGTCAGATGGTGCCCATTCTTCATTGTTGCGTCATCATAATATTCACCGTCCGCCTCACGCCGCGGCAGAAAGTATTCGAGATAATCCGGGTTATTCTTCAAAACATCCGCATTGGTATAGCGATACATGCTGCCAACAAAATTTTCAATTTTGCCGCTCTCCAATGCATTTAGAGGCACCGGCTCCAAGCCGGCCGCCTGGCAGAAAGCGGAATAGGCGTAATATGCGCCCCTTGCCGTCCAGTGGTGATCGGTGCGGAAATAAACGTATTCATCCAGATGCATTCCGATGGAAGAAACCGCATCCACCCCTTTCAGGTTCGCCTGCTTGAACTGCTCATAGGCATAGGCAATGCCCGCCTTCTGGGAGCGGCTCCCGGTGTGGTAAGCATCGGGGCTGTAGAATTCTGTGGCAGTCGGCGCAAGCAACGCATAAATCTTCTGGCCAGAAAGCTTCTGCGCCAACCGGTTGACAACATCCGTATATTTGCGAATTTTTGTCTTGTCAATCCCATAGATTTCCAGTGCAGCCTTGCGATCCTTATCGATGAGGATATAGCCGTTTTCATACACTTCGTCGTCGTTTACCTTGGGCTGATAGGGCGCTTTCGTTTCCTGCTCCTGCGCCGTGCCTTGTGTGGAATCCTCCACCAGCGCCTCACCGCCGAAATCCTCCTTGCCCTCCTTTTCAATCAGCACCAGATCGCTCTTGCCCGCAGCCTGCGTAAAAACGCCGCTGAGCTTCTGGTTGACAGAGAGGAAAAAATCCCGCAGCGGGAACGTATCCGCGTAATACTCCTCAAAATCTTTGGTGAAAGAGCCGTCGAATAACGCTTGAAGCGTGAAAGCCGGCCGTGTTTTCAGGTTACGGTTTTCCTTTTCAGATACGGTTTTATCCTGATCCACCAGGCTTGTAACGCCCAGCACAAACAGTGGAAGGACAAACAGCGCCACCGCCACAAGGCAAAGAATACGCTGAATGCTATGCGCTCTACGCCGCCTTTGATCGGAAGCGATATCTCTGTGCGCCCCCACATGATAGACGGTCGGGCCGTTTGGTTTTTTCTTCCTATATTTCATGCAGCCTGCCTCCCTTGCTTAAAATCGGAAATAGAGGAACGGATTGTAGCTTGCCCCCACCAGCGCGGCAGTGGAAAAGAACAGCAGCGCTACGTCGTAAACGATCCCTACCGCGCCTGCAATTGCCTCCTGCGCGGTTCCCCTGCGGGAAAACCGGATCAGCAGCGCCTTGACGAGCTTGGAAACCGGGATGCAGGCGATGATCGCCACAAGGAAAAACACAAGATGGTTTTTCAACAAAACCGTATCCGTTGGCAGCACGCCCGCCTGCCCGCTGAAGCCAAACATAAGCTTCAGCATCTGCCCGAGGCGGGATACGTCGTCAAAATAGAAAAACACCCAGCCGACAACGATAATAAACAGCGCGTAAACATGCCCCACCACAGCGGGCAGTTTTTCCAGGAACTTGCCGAGGAACAGCTTTTCAATTGCCAGGAAAACAAAGTAATACAGCCCCCAGAGGACGAAATTCCAGCTTGCGCCGTGCCACAGCCCTGTCAGCGCCCATACGATAAACATATTGCGCAGCTGGTGCCTGCGGTTGCCGCCCAGCGGGATATAAACATAATCGCGGAAAAAGGTGCTCAGGCTGATATGCCAGCGGCGCCAGAATTCCGTGATGGATTTGGAAATATAGGGGTAATTGAAATTTTCAACATAGGTGAAGCCGAACATGTGCCCAAGCCCGATCGCCATATCGGAGTATCCGGAAAAATCAAAATAAATCTGAAACGTATAGGCGAAAATGCCCAGCCATGCGCCGAGCACGGATGCCTGCGACAAATCCCCGCCGATCAGGCTCGTTGCAACCTGGCCCGCGATATTGGCAAGCAGAACCTTCTTGCCAAGGCCCGTCACAAAGCGTGTAATGCCTTTGGAAAAACCCGGTAACGTCGTTTCGCGGTTCTCCAGCTGCGCGGCAATATCCGTATAGCGCACGATCGGCCCGGCAATCAGCTGCGGGAAGAGCGCAACATAGAGCAGCAGGTTTGCATAAGAGCGCTGCACCTGTGCCTTGCCGCGATAAACATCCACCACATAGGTGATCGCCTGGAAGGTATAAAACGAGATACCGATCGGCAGGTTAAAGATTTGGGTGGGCAGCTCCGCGCCAAAGATCTGATTAAGATTCTGATTGAAAAAGCCCAAATATTTGAACACTGCCAAAAACGAGAGCGTAATCACAACCGAACCGGCCAGTGCCCATTTTGCGAGCTTCTGCCCGCGGTATTTGTCCACCAGCAGGCCAGCGCCATAGTCGATGAGCGTCGTCACAATCATCAGAATGATCCACTTGGGCTCGCCCCATGCATAAAAGAGCAGGGACATCGCCAGCAGCAAATAGTTACGCGCTTTTATGCTACGCAGGATAAAATACAGCAGCAGGCAGACCGGCAGAAACAGATACATAAAATTCAAGCTGGAAAAGACCAATACAATCCCCCCATTTTTGATGTCAGGTTAGCCGGGCGCAACAATCCGGCAAGAGCAAAGGGTACCATCTTTAGATGAATAGGGACAGCGGAAAGTTGCAGCATCCGCCAAAAATTCACACGCAAACCTGCGCCCGCAGTTTTTCGAGCGTCTTTTCGCCAATGCCGGATACCTCCAAAAGCTGCTCCACCGATTGAAACGCGCCGTTTTCCGTTCGGTAAGCGATGATGGCGTCGGCCTTGACCTCACCAATTCCGCTGAGGGTCATCAGCTCTTCCCGCGTGGCTGTATTCAGGTTGACCGGGCCGGACCGCTGCTGCCCAGTGGTCGCTGCCTT
>OHTN01000610.1_pt1 | contig 14832 bp, 9 predicted proteins | sample 1578971 | NCBI WGS metagenome assembly OHTN01 (sample SAMEA3879509, study PRJEB24766) | human gut metagenome | biome: human-associated habitat; feature: feces | place: USA | collected 1985/1987 | reverse complement strand
TTGCGATGTGGCCGTTCATGCCCGCATTCAGGGCGTTCTGCTTGTCCTCCTCAAAGGCGTTGGCGGTCATGGCAAAAATGGGGATGCCCGCCTTGCGGGGGTCGGGCAGGGTGCGGATACGCCGGGTGGCTTCGTAGCCGTCCATCCGGGGCATCTGGATGTCCATTAAGATCAGGTCGTACTGCCCGGGCGCGGACTGTTCCATCTTTTCCACTGCTTCAACGCCGTCTCCGGCGGTATCCACAAGGAAGCCCGCTTCCTTTAAGATCTCCATGGCGATCTCCCGGTTCAGGGCGTTATCCTCCACCAGCAGCAGGTGCTTACCGCTGAAGTCTGCCTTGGGCTGCGGAGCAGTCGTCTGCTCCGGTTGTACCCGGAAGGGCTCTGCCAGCACCTTACGCAGCTCCGAGAGGAACAGCGGCTTTTCGCAGAAAGCGGTCACACCGGCGGCGCGCGCCTCCTCCTCGATATCCGCCCAGTCGTAGGCGGTCAGGATGATGATGGGGCAGCTGTCCCCGATGACCTTGCGGATCTGCCGCACGATCTCGATGCCGTTCATATCCGGGATGAGCCAGTCGATGATATACACGCTGAAAGCATCGCCCTGCTCCACGGCGTATTTGGTGCGGATAACTGCTTCCTTGCCGGAGATGGTCCACTCCGGGCGCATGCCGATCTTGGAAAGCATGGTGCTGACGCTCAGGCAGGTGTTGGTGTCGTCGTCCGCCACCAGCGCCCGCAGCCCTTCCAGCTGGGGCAGCTGCTTGATCTCCGCCTTCTGCCCGCTGAGGGGGAAGCAGAGGTTCACGATGAACTCGCTGCCCTTGCCCGGCTCACTTTCAAGGGCGATGGTGCCGCCCATCAGGTCTACGATGTTCTTGGTGATGGAAAGCCCCAGACCCGTGCCCTGAATACCGCTGACGGTGGAGCTTTCCTCCCGGGTGAACTCCTCAAAGATGTGCTTCTGGAACTCCTTGTTGATGCCGATGCCGTTATCTTTAATGCGGAACTCATAATTGCCGCAGCCCTTGGGCGCACCGGGCTTTTGGGCAATGCGGATGCTCACCATGCCGCCGGTGGGGGTGAACTTGATAGCATTGGAAAGGATGTTCAGCAGCACCTGATTCAGCCGCAGCGGATCGGTGATGATGTCCTCGTCCACCACATCCATGGTGTCGATGAACAGCGACAGCCGTTTGGAACTGATGTTGGGCTGGATGATGGAGCGTATATCGTGCACGAGATCCGGCAGATGCACCGCCTTTTCCTCGATCTTTACCTTGCCGCTCTCGATACGGCTCATGTCCAGCACATCGTTGATGAGGGAGAGCAGGTGCTGGCTGGAAGTGGAGATCTTTTTCAGGTAGTCCAGCACCTGTTCCTTATTCTCAATATGGGTCGCCGCCAGCGAGGTAAAGCCGATAATGGCGTTCATCGGGGTGCGGATGTCGTGGCTCATGTTGAACAAGAACTCCCGCTTGGCGCGGTTTGCCGCTGCCTCGTGCCGGACGGCAAGCTCCAGCTTGCGGTTCTGCTCTTCCAGCTGGGCGTGATACTTCCGCTCCTGCTCTTTCCGCTGCTGCTCCGCAGCCGCCGCCGAGCGGCGGCGCAGCGTTTGCAGCACTGCCACACAGATCAGATAGAAGATCAGTGCAGTCAGCAGTGCGCCGCTGGCATTGCGGAACACCGATTTTTCGTCGATATAGAGATACAGATCAAAATTCTGTCCGTTGCTGTACATCCCGAAATAGCAGCCGGAATTTGCCCAGTCGCGGGTGTGGGTCAGAATGTCGGGCGCACCGGCCTTGCGGATGCCCTGCACCAGCGGGCTGTTCGTGGTGTACAGTCCGATGAGGCTCGGGTCGTTTGCGGCGATCACCTTGTTGTCCTGCACGATAAAGATGGTGCCGCTGATGTTCTTCGGGTAGCCGTCCAGCACGCTCTGGATGGACAGGGCTGTCCCCTCCACAAACTCCGGCGGGGTCACCCGGTACGCCAGCAGCACAGCGTCCCCTGCTGCGGCGCGGCGGGTGGCAACATCCACCGCTGTACCATCCTGTAACAGAATGCGCTTGAGATAGGTCTTTTGCGGGTTTTGCAGCACGTTCAGCGCGGCTTGCTCTCGCAGCGATTCCGCAAACTGCGCATAATCGATATTACCATCCGTATATTCGCACAGTGATTCTCCATTTTCGTCCAGTACGGCAATGCCGGTAAGCCAGAGGGATTCCGTTTCTTTCCGGAGGGCTTCGGGGTCGTAAATATCCAAAGCGTCATTTTCGGCCAGCTGCCGCACCGACACCGCCATCCGGCGCAGCGACTTTGCGGTGATGGTATCGTTATATTTTTCGTAGCTGGTGGACTGCACCTTTACAAAGTTGATGGTGCGGTCAAAGTATTCCTCGGTAGCGCGCATGGACTCCCGCCCGGAGAAGAGGGTCACTGCCAGCAAAAGCAGCACACCCATCAGCAGGTAGAGCGCCGCCACCCGCATATTGGGTGTGAACGTTTTCTTGTTACGGTTCAAGGGCGTCCACCTCCAGATATTTTTCCGGGTCCGGCAGATACTTGCCTACGATCTGCTTCATCGTGCCGTCGGCGCGCATGGCGGCAAAGGTCTCGGTCAGCTTTTCGTCCAGCCCGCGGGTGTCGTTCAGCGCAAAGGCCACGCCGATGCCGGTGACCAGCAGCGGCTCCTCCAGAATGCGGAAATTGGCATTGCAATCCTGCATATACTGCAAAATGGCGGCCTCGTGGGCGGCAATGGCGTCCACATAGCCGCAGTTCAGCATGGCGTACTGCACGCTGCGGTCCTCGGCGCTCAGCAGTTCACCAAACTGCGGGATGCGGGGGTCGGTGCCGCCGAGGAAGATTTCCTCCGGCTTGGTGGTGCTTTGCACCATCATGGTCTTGCCCGCAAGGTCGGCAAGCGTTTCAATGCCGCTATCGGCATTGACCGCCACCACCTGACGGCTGACCATATACGGCCCTACCCAGCGGTACAGCTGCTCCCGCCCATCCATGGAAAAGCAGCCCCAGATGCAGTCGATAGCACCGCTTTCCACAAGGTTTGTTTTCTGCTCCCAGTCAATGATTTCAAACCGCACCGCATACCCCATGCGGGCAAAGGCCTCGGTGGCAATGTCCACATCAATGCCGGTGGGCGTGCTGTCATTGTTCAGGTAGATAAAAGGCGGGTAGTTATCGCTGCCCACCGTAAGCTCGGGCAGTGCTGCCGCCGCCTGCGTTTTGCTGCAGGCGGTCAGCCCGGCTGCCGCTGCCGCCGCGCACACCTTTAAAAAGGTACGGCGGGGTATTTTATGGTTGAATCGCTGTTCTGTCACGCGTAGTTGCCCTCACATTACCATTGTAAAATTTCCTGCTTCAGTTCCCCCTGCACGTCCAGCAGACACTGCAGCAGCAGCGGGTTGAAGGCGCCGCACTCGCCGTTCGTGATCATCTGGACAGCCGTTTCGTGCGGGAAAGCCTTTTTGTAGCATCGCTCGCTGGTCAGCGCGTCATACACATCCGCCATGGAGACCAGCTGTGCGCTGATGGGGATATCGTCCCCCTTCAGCCCATCCGGGTATCCCCTGCCGTCCCAGCGCTCGTGGTGCCAGCGGGCGATCTCGTAGGCGGTCTGCAACAGCGGCTGGTCTGCAAAGCTTTCAGTCTTTTGCAGCATCTCTGCGCCCAGCATACTGTGGGTCTTGATCACCGCAAATTCTTCTGCGGTCAGCTTGCCGGGCTTATTCAGGATGGCTTCGTCAATGCCGATCTTGCCGATATCGTGCAGCGCCGACGCCAGCGGGATATTATCCTGCTGCTCGGGGGTCAGGTCGTAGCGGCTGGTCAGCTCCATCAGCCGGTGCAGCAGCGTCTCGGTGATGATGCGGATGTGTCGCACATGAGAGCCGGACTCGCCGTTGCGGAACTCCACGATCTGGCTCAGCACACCCACCAGCACATCGGTGTTCTTTTCCCGCGCGCGGATCTGGTCGGACACCATCTGCACCAGCCGCCGCTGCTTGGCGTACAGCTTGATGGTGTTGGACACCCGACGGTAGACGATCTTTGCGTCAAAGGGGCGGTTGACATAGTCGCTGGCACCCAGCTCGTAGGCCTTGCGGATGGCTTCCTCCGAGTCGTCACTGGAGATCATGATCACCGGCACGTCCTCGATGGTGTGGTTGGTGTTCATGGTGCGCAGCACCTCAAAGCCGTCCATGACCGGCATATTGATATCCAGCAGCACCAGCGAGGTCTGCCCGGCGTTTGCCCGCAGCAGCTCCAGACACTGCTTGCCGTTCTCGGCTTCCAGAATGCGGTAGTCCTCGCCCAGAATGCCGGCAAGCATCATGCGGTTCATCATGGAATCGTCCACCAGCAGGATCACGGGCTTTTCCCCTAAGACATCCTTCTGTGCAGCCAACCGGCTGTCCTGTGTGTCCACCGCCACGGCGTCCTTGTGGTTTTTGGCCTGATACATTATAAAATCTGCCCGGCGCACCACGTTCTCCATAGGGTCGGCAAGGGTCTGCATCGCGCCGCCGATGCTCAGCGACAGCCGGAAGTGGGGGTAGCCCGGCACCACCGTTTGCTGCACGGCGGTGCGGATCTGCTCCAGCTTTACCTTGAAATAATCCGCCGGGATGCCGGGCAGCACCAGCAAAAACTCATCGCCGCCGTAGCGGATCAGCAGATCTGTTTCCCGGATGCAGCTGCGGATGGCCTTTGCAACGGTTTCCAGTGCCAGATCTCCGGCGTGGTGGCCGTAGGTATCGTTGCAGATCTTGAAATCGTCGATATCCATCAGGGCGATGCCTGCCGGGCCGAGGTTATTGCGCACCACTTCCTCGTAAAAGCGGCGGTTGTAGGTGCCGGTCAGGGCGTCGTGGTTCAGCCGCTGCCGGTAGCTCTGTTCTTTTTCCATGTTCCGGGCAGTAGTCTGGTCAAACTGCGCCTTCTGCTCCTCCATCTGCTGCATCATCCGCAACAGGTTATGGTTGGCGGTTTCCAGCGCTTCCCGCTGAGTGCGGTTCTGCTGTTCCAGCTTTTCCCGCAGCTCCATATAGGGGGTGATATCCGTGATAGTGCCCACGATATAGCCTTTGCCGTACCATTCCACCTGATTGGCAGCGTTGGTGACCCAGCGGTAGCCGTTTTTGCCCAGAAGCCGGAAGATGCTGTCACCATTCTTGGCGTAAGTCGCGCTGTTTTCCGCATTCCGGTAGCGCAGCCCGGTCGCCAGATCATCCGGGTGCACCAGCGCGGTGTAGCGGTTATCGAACCTTGCCGCAAACTCTGCCCGCCCCCAGCCCAGTATCTCCAGAAAACGGTCGCTGATATAAACAAACGGATAGCCGTTTTCAGGGTCCTCTGCGCAGCAGTGAAAGCCGCCCGGTATATTCTGTGCATAGCGTTCCAGCCGCAGAAATCCTTTTTTTATTGTCTCGTCTGTTTCCATTTTACCTTTCCTGCCTTTTTCTCCGCGCGCCGCAGCACGCAGTACCCCCTGTTACCGCAATTTCAAACTTTACCTTCCTGTACACCCTGCTTTTGGGCATACTGTAACAGTGTAATTCTATTATCAAAACTGCCTAGATGCAAGCATTTTTTGCCAGTTTTGCCAATGGAAAGGAAACAGTTGTTCCCCTTTACGCCCCTTCCCGTGAAAAGGGTACACCGGAGTGTCCGCAGACGCTCCGGTGTACCGAAAAAACAAATCATTTTTCCGCTGAAAATGCCCAGAGCAAAGCGGAGGGCATTCCCAATCGTTCCGCGCAGCAAAAAAGCCGCCGCACAAAAAGTGCAGCGGCTTTGCGGGGCGTCACCTCACAGCCAGCGCTCTGCGATGATCCACCACATACCGGGCAGGTTGATCCGACCCAGCAGATGCTCCAATACGATCAGCATGGTATTCTCCTTTCAGACCGTCCGTTTCAGCCGAACAGCCCCTTCAGTAAAAACAGAAGCAGCTTTGCAAAGCTGCCGCCGCCCAAAAGGCTGAGCAGCGGCCCAAGGCCTTGAAACATGGAAGGTTTGCTCCTTTCGTTTCATTCCGTCCCGACTGCTGCCGGGTGCCGGTCTGCTTTATATACGAACCAGCCCGCCGCAGGATTGCAAATGCCGTGGTGGTAAATATTGGGAGTAATGCAGCTGCCGTCTGCCTTTACGACCCCTTCCCGTGAAAAAGTTGCTCAGAAACGCCCGCAGGCGTTTCTGAGCAACAAATCAAAAATACTATTTCCGCTGAAAATGCCCATAGCAGCGCGGAGGGCATTCCGAATCGTCTTACTTAAAACGCTTCCATGCCGGGGTAGACGGCGCTGCCGCCCAGCTGCTCCTCAATGCGCAGCAGCTGGTTGTACTTTGCCACACGCTCGGTGCGGCTGGGTGCACCGGTCTTGATCTGGCAGGTGTTCAGCGCCACCGCCAAGTCCGCAATGGTGGTGTCCTCGGTCTCGCCGGAGCGATGGGAGCTGATGGCATTGTAACCGGCCTTGTGCGCCATTTTGATGGCTTCCAAGGTCTCGGAGACAGAGCCGATCTGGTTCAGTTTGATCAGGATAGCGTTGCCCGCACCCAGCTGGATGCCCTTTGCCAGACGCTCGGTGTTGGTCACAAACAGGTCGTCGCCCACCAGCTGTACCTTGCCGCCCAGCTCGCGGGTCATCTCCTGCCAGCCTTCCCAGTCCTCTTCGTCCAGACCGTCCTCGATGGAGATGATGGGGTACTTTTCCACAAGACTCTTCCAGTGCGCGATCAGCTCAGCAGAGGTGAACTCGGTGCCCGCCTTGGGCAGCTTGTAGAAGCCCTTGCCCTTGGGGCTCTTCCACTCGGAGGCGGCGGCGTCCATTGCCAGCATAAAGTCCCTGCCCGGCAGATAGCCCGCCTTTTCGATGGCAGCCAGAATGGTCTCGATGGTCTCCTCATCGCTGGAAAGGTTGGGTGCAAAGCCGCCCTCATCGCCCACGGAGGTGGCCAGCCCCTTGGACTTCAGGATGGCAGCCAGCGCATGGAACACCTCGGCGCACCAGCGCAGCGCTTCCTTAAAGGAAGGTGCGCCCACCGGCATGATCATGAACTCCTGCGTGTCCACGGTGTTGGCGGCGTGTGCGCCGCCGTTCAGGATGTTCATCATGGGGACGGGCAGCTGCTTGGCATTGACGCCGCCGATATAGTTGTACAGGGAGGTGCCCAGGGCCTCGGCCGCCGCCTTGGCGCAGGCCAGGGAAGCGCCCAGAATGGCGTTGGCGCCCAGCTTGGTCTTGTTGGGGGTGCCGTCCAGCTCGATCAGAGCCTTGTCGATGGCGGTCTGATCCAGCACATTCATGCCCACCAGGCACTCGGCGATGTCGGTGTTCACGTTCTTCACGGCGTTCTCAACGCCCTTGCCCAGATAGCGGCTCTTGTCGCCGTCCCGCAGTTCCAGCGCCTCAAACTCGCCGGTGGATGCACCGGAAGGGGCGCAGCCGCGCGCCACAGTGCCGTCCGCCAGCGTGATCTCGGCCTCTACGGTGGGGTTGCCGCGGGAGTCCAGAATCTCGCGGCCAACAACAGCTTCAATTTCCAGATAATTCATCTTGAAACCCTCCTGAATATCATTTTCTCTCCCGTACTGCCCGGGCGGGCAGACGGGGAACTGCTCTATTTAGATAGTTATATATAACTAACTGCCAATATCCTACCACGCTTTGCACCCCGGCGCAAGAGCCGGTGCGTATGTTTGCAGACCTAAATTTTTAACGGGAACGCAAACCGCCGTGGAAAACCCGTTTACAGTCTGCCCCCTTGTGGCAGTGGGGATACGTTATGCTTACCATGTGTTTTTTATATGGCAGATATACCAAAAATTCTCTTTACTTTTTGGCAGTTCGGTTCTATACTGGTTGCGGCATTTACGCTGTTTTCCCATTTATAGTCGTTATAGAGGAGGATTTTTGCAATGAATAAGGATCTGACGGTGGGCAAGCCGTCACAGGTATTGTGGCAATTCTGTCTGCCCATGTTCGGCAGCATCATTTTCCAGCAGCTGTACAACATCGCCGACAGTCTGGTGGCGGGCAAGTTCATCGGTGAGAACGCACTGGCTGCGGTGGGCAACAGCTACGAGATCACCCTGATCTTCATCGCCTTTGCCTTTGGCTGCAACATCGGCTGCTCGGTCATCGTGTCCCGCTACTTCGGCGCAAAGGAATACGGCGAGATGAAGACCTCGGTCTACACCTCCCTCATCGGCTCTGCGGTGCTGTGCGCCGTGCTGATGGGCATCGGTCTGTTTGGCTGCGACGCCCTGCTGGAGCTCATCAACACCCCGGAGGAGATCCTTGCAGATTCTGCGCTGTATCTGGATATCTACGTTCTGGGCCTGCCCTTCATGTTCTTCTACAACATTGCCACCGGCATCTTCTCTGCCCTTGGCGACAGCAAGACCCCCTTCTACTTCCTTGCAGTCTCTTCTTTGTCCAACATCGGCGTGGACATCCTGTTTGTGGCAGGTTTCAAGATGGGCATCGCCGGTGTGGCATGGGCTACCTTCCTGTGTCAGGGTGTCAGCTGCGTGCTGGCCATGGTGGTGGTGTTCCGCCGCATCCGCGCTTTCCACACCGAGGGTCATGTGCAGCTGTTCTCGTGGAATATGCTGGGCAAGGTGGCCGTGGTGGCTGTGCCCAGCATTCTGCAGCAGAGCTTTGTCTCGGTGGGCAACATCATCCTGCAGAGCATCATCAACACCTTTGGCGCCAGCGTCATTGCAGGCTATTCCGCCGCCGTCAAGCTGAACAACATGGTCATCACCTCCTTTACTACCTTGGGCAACGGCATCTCTAACTACACCTCCCAGAACATGGGTGCAGGCAAGATGGACCGCGTGAAGGAGGGCTTTGGCGCAGGCCGCAATCTGGTGTGGCTGTTGTGCGTGCCGCTGGTGGTGCTGTACTTCTTCTTTGGCCGCTTTTTGCTACTGCTGTTCATGAACGACCCGCAGGGCCCTGCCATTGACACCGGTATGCTGTTTTTGCGCATCCTCTCTCCCTTCTACTTTGTGGTGTCGGTCAAGCTGGTGGCAGACGGCATCCTGCGCGGCTGCGGCCTGATGGTGCGGTTCATGATCGCCACCTTCACCGACCTGATTTTGCGCGTGGGCATTGCCGCCGTGCTCAGCGCCACCGCGCTGGGCTCCACCGGCATCTGGATGGCATGGCCTGTGGGCTGGTGCATCGGTACGGCGCTTTCCATGGTGTTCTACGTCACCGCCATCCGCAAGGCACTGGCAGAGCCGTTGGCTGTTGCCGAGGCTGAGGGACAGGCCGCCGAAGTCCGCGCCGAGGCCGAATTTGCCGCCGACGCCGAGATGGAGACCCTGTAACCATTTTGCAACCCGTGAATCCATTTCACGTCACAGATAAACAAAATGAACAATTTGAAATAGTGCACAAAATCGCGCTTTAATTTTTGTATAAAGTATCAACAAAGCCGAGAAAATGCGCCCAAAAGTATGGACGGTTTGTGAATTGCGGATTTGAACCCAGATAGCTATAATAACAGACAAGAACAGAAGCAAGGCCGCTTTAGAGGGGAAGGGCCTTGCTTCCGTTTTTATCAATTTACTTTATAGAACACTCCGGAGGAGGAGATTTTTATGAAAAAGATGATCACTCGTCGTCAGTTCATTGCCGCAGCAAGTGCTCTGACTGCCTGCGGCGGTTCTTCCGCAAGCACGGCCGCTTCTTCTGCAGCCGGTTCCGCTGCTGCTTCCGGCAGCACTATCAAGGTGGGTGTGATGGGCCCCCTGACCGGTGACGCTTCCGTTTACGGTCAGGCTGTTGTAAACGGTGCCAGCCTGTACATGAAGCAGGTCAATGCCGATGGCGGTGTCAACGGCAAGCAGCTGGAGATCATCGCCATGGACGAGCAGGGCGATGAAACGCAGGCTGTGACCTGCTTTACCAAGATGGTGGATCAGGGCATCACCGCTCTGGTGGGCGATGTAACCACCGCTCCCACGCTGGCTGTAGCCGCCGAGAGCGCCGATTACAATATGCCTATGGTCACCGCTTCCGCTACTGCCGAGGCTGTTACCTACGATGCCGAGACCGACACCGTGAACGGGAATGTGTTCCGTGCCTGCTTCACCGACCCCTTCCAGGGCGTGAAGATGGCAGATTACGCTTACGAGAAGCTGGGCTACACCAAGGCAGCCGTCATCTTCCTGAAGGGCAAGGACTACAACGAGGGTCTGGCCGAGAACTTTGCCAAGGAGTTTGAGGCAAAGGGCGGCACCGTCGTGGATCAGGAGAGCTACTCTGAGGGCGACGTGGACTTCAAGACCCAGCTGACCAGCATCCTTGGCAAGAACCCCGAGATGGTGTTCTGCCCCAACTACTATCAGGAAGTGGGTCAGATCCTGGCTCAGGCTGAGAGCATCGGTTTGACCGTTCCCTTCCTCGGCGGCGACGGCTGGGATGGTCTGGAGGGCTACGCCACCGCTGACCAGCTGAAGGACTCCTACTTCTGCGCCTGCTACGCTAAGGGCTCCAGCACCGCGTTTGAGGATGCCTACAAGGCCGAGTACGGTGAGGCCTACCCCAACGGCTTTGCACCTCTGGGCTACGATGCCGCTATGACCGTTGTGTATGGCATCAAGGCAGCCGAGGAGCAGGGCCTCGAGGCCGGCTCCGACGAGTACAAGCAGGCCGTCATCGATGCCATTGCCGGCGGCACCATCGAGGGCATCACCGGCACCTTTACCTTCGACGAGCACCACAACCCCGTCAAGAGCACTGCCATCCTGACCTACGTGGACGGCAAGCCCGAGCTGAAGGAAATGTTCTGATCCGCGCTGTTCCATCCACCGGTGATGGAGCCGCCCGCACAGAGCAAACCCCATGATTTTTTGGAGAACGCCGGAACAGCTTTTTTCTGGTCAGGCGTTCTCCGTTTTTTATATCAAAAAGTGTAAACGCCGCAAAGAAAGGAAGTATCCAACCATGACAGTGTTCTTTAGCCAGCTGATCAACGGCTTGTCCCTTGGCAGCATCTATGCACTGATCGCACTGGGCTACAGCATGGTGTACGGCATTATCCTGCTGCTGAACTTTGCCCACGGCGATGTCATCATGGTGGGCGCATACATGTCGTGGTTCGTCATGAACCAGCTGGGTCTTGGCCCGGTCACCGCTGTGTGCGCCACCATCATCACCTGTACGCTGCTGGGCGTGGTGATCGAAAAGATTGCCTACACCCCCCTGCGCAGCGCACCCCGTATCTCGCTGCTGATCACCGCCATTGGTGTCTCCTTCTTTCTGGAGTACACGGCAGAGCTGATCCTCGGCTCGGGCGCAAAGGTGATCCCCGCCTACTACACCAACCAGACCTTCCGTCTGGGCAAGGTGCCGCTGGGTCTTACCTCCATCATCACGCTGGTGGTCACCGTGCTGTCCATGCTGGTGCTCACCTTTCTGGTGCAAAAGACTAAGCTTGGCAAGGCCATGCGCGCCGTCTCGGAGGATATGGATGCTGCCCGTCTGATGGGCATCAACGTCAACAGCACCATCTCCTTTACCTTTGCCGTCGGCTCGGCGCTGGCGGGCATCGGCAGCGTGCTGTACTGCTGCTCCTACCCGCAGGCCACCCCCACCATGGGCTCCATGCTGGGTCTGAAGGCCTTCGTCGCCGCCGTGCTGGGCGGCATCGGCTCCATCCCGGGTGCCATGGTCGGCGGCATTGCCATCGGCCTGTGCGAGTGCTTTGTTTCCGCCATCGGCCTTTCCGCATGGAAGGACGCTGTTACGTTTGCAATTCTGATCATCGTGCTGCTGGTCAAGCCCACGGGCTTCCTTGGCCGCAAGGTGCAGGAAAAGGTGTAAGGGGGCATAACGATGAATACCAAACGCAAGACCCTCAAAATGCCCGTGCGCTACCTGATGAATCTGGTGCTGGTGGGGCTGCTGTTCGTGGGGCTTTCCTATGTGACCGGCAATATGCTGTCCACCTACCAGAATAAGGTGCTGCTGACCGTGGGCATCAATATCATTCTGGCCGTCTCGCTGAACGTTGCCACCGGTTATCTGGGGCAGCTGCCGCTGGGTCACGCCGGTTTTATGGCGGTAGGTGCCTACGCCTGCGCCCTGTTCACCAAATCTTCCAACCTGCCCAAGGGCGTGGCCTTTGCCATCGGTCTGGTGCTGGCATGGGTGATCGCCGGGCTGTTCGGGGTGCTTATCGGCATCCCTGCCCTGCGCCTGACCGGCGACTATCTGGCCATCCTGACGCTGGGCTTTGGCGAGATCATCCGCATCACCTTGAACAACATCGATGATGTGCTGGGCTTCAAGTTGTTCTATGGCTCCAAGGGTCTGAAGAACATCCCCAAGTATTCCAACTTTACCAACGTGTTCCTGTGCGTGGTCATCACCTGTTTCCTCATCCACGCCATGATGAAGAGCCGCCACGGCCGTGCTGTGCTGGCCATCCGCGACAACGAGATCGCCGCCGAGAGCTGCGGCATCCAGACCACCTATTATAAGGTGATGGCCTTTGCCTTCTCCGCTGCCTTCGCAGGCTTGGCGGGCGGCCTGTACGCCTGCTACATCGGCGTGCTGAACCCCTCCACCTTCGGCTTTATGAAGTCCATTGAGATCCTTGTCATGGTGGTTCTGGGCGGCATGGGCTCCATGCTGGGCTCCATTCTGTCCGCTACCGTGCTGACCATCCTGCCCGAGGCGACCCGCAGCTTTGAGAGCTACCGCATGGTGGTCTATTCGCTGGTGCTGGTGCTGATGATGATCTTCCGCCCGGGCGGACTGCTGGGCAGCTACGATTTCTCCCTGAGCCGCATCGTGGAAAAGGCCATGAACGGCGAACTGTTCCGCAAACATACCAAAAAGGAGGCCGCTGACCATGAGTGAGTTCAAGACCAGACTGCACAGTGTGCCCTCCGGCGGTTTTCTGACCGACCGCGACAAGGACAAAAAGCCCATTCTGGACGTGCGTGAGCTGGGTATCGACTTCGGCGGTCTGACCGCCGTGGATGACTTCACTCTCACCATCGGCCGCACGGAGATCGCCGGACTGATCGGCCCCAACGGAGCCGGGAAGACCACGGTCTTTAACCTCCTCACCAGCGTCTATCAGCCCACCCGCGGCTCCATCCTGATCGACGGGATGCCCACCGCCGGAAAAAAGACCTATCAGGTCAACCGCATGGGCGTGGCGCGCACCTTCCAGAACATCCGCTTGTTCAAGGAGCTGAGCGTCATCGACAACATCAAGGTGGGTCTGCACGAGTCCATGAAGTATAATCTGGCCTCCTCCCTGCTGCGGATGCCGAACTACTGGAAAGAGGAAAAGCAGTGCACCGAGCGTGCGCTGGAACTGCTGGACATCTTCCACATGGCAGACCTTGCCAATGCGCAGGCCGGCAGCCTGCCCTACGGCGCACAGCGCCGTCTGGAGATCATGCGCGCGCTGGCTACCAGCCCGAAGCTGCTGCTTCTGGACGAGCCGGCCGCCGGTATGAACCCCTCCGAGACGGCCGAGCTGACCGAGACCATCCGCCGCATCCGCGACGAGTTCAACATTGCCGTGCTGCTCATCGAGCACGACATGAGCCTTGTCATGGGCATCTGCGAGGGCATTGCGGTGCTGAACTTTGGCCGCATCATCGCCAAGGGCACCCCGGACGAGATCCGCGATAACCCGCAGGTCATCGAGGCCTATCTGGGCAAAAAGGAGGGCTGAGCCATGGCTGATACATTACTGAAGGTGGACGGCATCAACGTCTACTACGGCAACATCCACGCCGTAAAGGATATCTCTTTCACCGTCAACGCGGGCGAGATCGTCACCCTGATCGGTGCCAACGGCGCGGGCAAATCCACCACCCTGAAAACCATTTCCGGCCTTTTGAAGCCCCGCACCGGCGATGTGCTGTACAAGGGCAAGAGCATCAAGGGCGTGCGCGCCCACAAGATCGTGGAAAGCGGCCTTGCACAAGTACCGGAGGGACGCCATGTGTTTTTGCACATGACAGTGGACGAGAACCTTGATATGGGCGCCTATACCCAGCCCGCTTCCACCATTGCCGCCAACAAGGAAAAGGTGTTCACCCTGTTCCCCCGCCTGAAAGAGCGCCGCAAGCAGCTGGCGGGCACCATGTCCGGCGGCGAGCAGCAGATGCTGGCCATGGGACGTGCGCTCATGAGCAACGCTTCCATGCTGATGCTGGACGAGCCTTCCATGGGTCTTTCGCCGCTGCTGGTGCAGGAGATCTTTGACATCATCCGCGACATCCACAAGGAGGGCATGACCATCCTGCTGGTGGAGCAGAACGCACAGATGGCTCTGTCCGTGGCCCACCGGGGCTATGTGATGGAGACCGGAAAGATCGTGGCCACCGGAACCGGCGCGGAGCTGATCGAGAGCCCGGAGATCAAGCGCGCCTACCTGGGCGGCTGACGGGGCTTCCCATCCAAGAAGATTCCGGTATTTTATGACAACAAAAAACGCTGCCGGAGACCGCCCTAACAGCGGCCTCCGGCAGCGTTTTTTGCGTCTGGATTCAGTTCTGGGACTTCTGGGCCAGGAAGGCGCTCATGGCCTCCAGGCCGTCCACCAGGGTCTGCCGGTCGCAGGCGTATCCGATCCGGACACAGCGCTCCTGCTGGAAGCAGTCGCCCGGGGTGACGAAGGACCCGGTGGCGTGATACATCTCCTTGCAGAAGTCATAGGAGGGGATGTCCAGGTCGTAGTACACCAGGGCGGTGGTCCCGGCCTGGGGCTTGACATAGGAGACATGGGGCTCCTTCCGGACCCAGCTGTCCAAAATGG
>OHTN01000586.1_pt1 | contig 15358 bp, 14 predicted proteins | sample 1578971 | NCBI WGS metagenome assembly OHTN01 (sample SAMEA3879509, study PRJEB24766) | human gut metagenome | biome: human-associated habitat; feature: feces | place: USA | collected 1985/1987 | reverse complement strand
AATATCTTTAGGCATTGTCGGTTGATGATGCCTTTTCGTCTGTTTATAATATAGAGATGGAGGATTTCTATGGTACAAAAATTAAATCATTCTGAATTAAAGGATATTACAGATATTGTGTATTATACAAATTTAAAACAAAAAAATTTAGTTTTACGAAATACATTGGTGTTGGGTTATACCATAGCGGGTACGCTTTTATGTTGGGTTGTAGGAGCTAGCTTAATTCGCGTAGCATCCGGTGCATCGGTATTCTTATTTCTTTGTTCCTTGATTTGTCTTTGTGTAGTAATTTATATTCTTATCTGCCGTTTTTTGGAGAAGAGAAGATGTAGAAAGAGGGTACAGGAAAAAGAAACGGGTGAATTTAATGTTCACTTTCGTAAAGATTATATGTTGTATGATCAACAGACATTTTCTTTAAAACGATTTAAGAAAGTATATCTGTATCATGATTTATATTATTTTGTGGATTCAGAGAATGTTGTGATTGTAAAAAAATGTCAAGAAGTGGATCGTGTGATTCATAAAACACCTTATTTAAAAGTACAAAAAAAAAGATGCGTTATTTTGTTTGTTGTAAACGCATCTTTTTATTTTATACTGCTTTTGATGTATATCCGGCTTTTGTTACAATATCAATCAATTCATCAGTTGTATGTTCTTGTTTAGATAATATAGTCACGGTATTATCTTCCGTGTTTACTTTGGCATAAAAGCCTTCTTGGCTATTGAACGCATTTTCGATGGTACGAACACAATTTTGACAATGAATGTCATATACTTTTAAAACGGCTTTGTAAGGGTAATGCTCTTCGTTTTTATCTTTTACCCTTACTTTTTTTATGGTTTCACTTGAACCACAACATCCTGATGTGGCTCTTTTTTTCGTGGAACGAATTCCAATACAGATAATAATTACTAAAATGACACATATAATGATTGTTGGTAAGTTCATATGTTTAATCCTCCAATGAAAAAAATACACCAAATAGTTAGAATAGTCAAACCAAGTTAATCTTGTGTAACTTTTTGTTGACATTGCTTTATTGTAAGAGTAAACTAACTGTGTTAGAAATATCTAACTGGGAGGATTCGATATGCCATTATCTTTTGCAGATTTAAATTCGGTCAATACAATCAAAAAAATTGGTGGTTCTAAAGAACAACAACGACACTTAGAAAACTTAGGCTTTGTGCCTGGGACTGTGATTGTGGTTGTGAGTAAAACCAATGGAAATGTCATTGTGAATGTTAAAGAGGTTCGAATAGCCATTAGTGAAGAACTCGCAAGAAAGATCATGGTGTAGAAAGGAGTAATTATGACTTTAAAGGAAGTTTCAATTGGTCAAACAGTGACTGTAAAGAAATTGTCGGGTCAAGGAGCAACAAAACGAAGAATTATGGATATGGGAATTACTAAAGGAGTAAGTGTAACTGTTCAAAAGGTAGCGCCATTAGGGGATCCTATTGAATTAACCGTTCGTGGATATCAATTATCGCTTCGTAAAGCCGACGCAGAAATGATTGAAGTAGAGTAAAGCTTAAAAATAGGAGGGAATTATGTCAATACAAGTCGCATTAGCAGGTAATCCTAACTGTGGTAAAACTACATTGTTTAATGGCTTAACAGGTGCTACACAATATGTAGGTAACTGGCCAGGGGTTACAGTTGAAAAAAAAGAAGGAAAGTATAAGGAAGATAAAGATATTAAAATTACCGATTTACCAGGTATTTATTCATTATCACCATACACTTTGGAAGAAGTTGTATCTCGTGAATTTTTATTAAATGGAAATGTCGATGTTGTTTTAAACATCATTGATGGTTCTAACTTAGAAAGAAACTTATTTTTGACAACACAAATCTTAGAGTTGGGTATTCCAACTGTTGTCGCAATCAATATGTTAGATGTCATTGAAAAAAGAAAAGATTCAATTGACTATAAAAAATTATCAGAAGAGTTAGGCTGTCCTGTATTGCCGATTTCAGCATTGAAGAATACAGGAATCAAAGAGTTGATGGCTGAGGTAAAAAAGGTAGCGAATACGCAATGTAAAGCTAAAAATATTTATGCAGGTAAAGTATTAAATGCATTGAATACAATTGAAACAAGTTTGCCTTCAAGTATTGAAGCAAGTCGTCGTTTCTTCTATGCCGTTAAATTGTTTGAAAGAGATGATAAGATTGAAGCAGCTATCAAGTCAAAGGCAGATGCAGATGTGATTGAAGCTGTAGAAAAGTCAATGGATGATGATAGTGAATCAATTATTACAGATGCTCGTTATACATATATCACAAGTGTAATTAAAGATTGTTACAAAAAAGGATCTAAAGAAGTATTAACTACTTCGGATAAGATCGACCGTATTGTCACTAACCGAGTTTTAGCACTTCCAATATTTGCTCTTGTAATGTGGTTTGTATATTATATTTCAGTAACTACAGTAGGAACGATTGTAACTGACTGGACAAATGATGTCTTGTTTGGTGAAATTATTCCTCCTGCAGTGGATAGTTTCTTAACTTCAATTCAATGTGCAGATTGGTTACATGGATTGATTGTGGATGGTATTATTGGTGGTGTAGGAGCTGTTATTGGATTTGTACCACAGATGTTAGTATTATTCTTCTTCTTAGCTATCTTGGAAGATTGTGGATATATGGCACGTGTTGCCTTTATCATGGACCGTATTTTCCGTAAGTTTGGATTATCAGGAAAATCATTTATTCCTATGTTGATTGGTACAGGTTGTGGTGTGCCTGCTGTTATGGCAAGTCGTACCATTGAAAGTGATCGTGATCGTAAGATGACAATCATGACAACAACATTCATTCCATGTGGTGCAAAAATGCCAATCATTGGTTTAATTGCTGGTGCTATTTTCCATGGTGCTAGCTGGGTAGCTCCAAGTGCTTACTTTGTAGGTATGGCAGCTGTTATTATTTCTGGTATTATGTTAAAGAAGACAAAATTATTTGCCGGAGATCCTGCTCCATTTGTCATGGAAATGCCAGCATACCACACACCTCGTGCAGTTAATGTATTAAGAAGTATGTGGGAACGTGGTTCAAGCTTTATTAAAAAGGCTGGAACAATTATCTTATTATCTACAATCGTATTGTGGTTCTTACAAGGATTTGGATGGGAAAAAGGTGCATTTGGCATGGTTGATGATATTGATCATTCAATTCTATCTTCAATTGGACAAACATTCGCATGGATCTTCTCACCACTTGGTTGGGGCGATTGGAAAGCTGCAGTTGCTAGTGTAACAGGTTTAATTGCCAAAGAAAATGTTGTCGCAACATTTGGTCAATTGTATGGTTTTGCCGAAGTTGCTGAAGAAGGAAATGAATTCTGGGGACAATTATCTGCAAGCTTTACACCATTAGCTGCCTATTCATTCATGGTATTTAACTTGTTGTGTGCTCCATGTTTTGCAGCAATGGGAGCTATCAAACGTGAAATGAATAACACAAAATGGTTCTGGATTGCCATTGGATATCAATGTGGATTCGCTTATGTATGTTCACTGATCGTTTATCAATTAGGTAGTTTATTCAATGGTGGATCTTTTGGATTTGGAACGATTGTAGGATTTATCTTATTGATTGGTTTAATTTATTTATTGGTTCGTCCATCAAAAGAAAGTGAAACTGCTGAAGTTGAATTTGCAGTAAAGTAATGTAAAAGGAGGGGTTTCCATGAATCTATCAACATTTCTAGTTCTATTGGTTGTATGTGCATGTGCAGGTTTAGCTTGTCGAAGCATTTATAAAGATAAAAAGAGTGGAAAATCAAGTTGTGGTGGTAGCTGTGGGCATTGCGGCTCTCATTCGATGTGTGAAAATCCCAAGGCATTTTTTGATCAAATAAAAAAAGAACAATTTAGTAAATAAGAGCATCGAAAGGTGCTCTTTCTTTTGGTATAATAGGTGCAAGAATCGAGGAAAATAAAATGAATTTAAAAGAAAAATATGCAGACTTAATTGTTCGTTCAGGATTGAATGTGCAAAAAGACCAAATAGTAGTTGTACGTGCCAATGTAGAAATGAATGAATTTGTTCGTTTGATTGTGAAATCATGTTTTGATGTTGGCGCAAAAGATGTAATAGTTCGCTATAGTGATGATGAAATCAATCGTATGAGATATCTTTCAGGTAATCGTATGTCTTATGATTATGAAGCTTTATTCCATAATGAAACGGCTGAAAAGGGAGCTTGTTATTTGAGCTTAGTTGGTGAAGATCCTGATGGAATGAAGGGGGTAGAGCCAAAATTAATGGCAAATTATCGAAAGGCATTAAGAGGAATGACACAGCCATATCGTGATAAATTGGATTATATGCATGCAGCATGGTGTGTGGCCAGTGTTCCAACTATGGCTTGGGCTAAAAAGGTATATCCAGAATCAGAAGATGCATTATCTGATTTGTGGAATGCAGTATTAAAAATTAGTCGTGTAGACGAAAAGGATGCCAATGAAAACTGGAATGAGCATCGTGCATCTTTTGATAAGCGAGTTCATATTTTAAATCATTTAGATATTGAAAGTGTTCATTATACAAATTCTTTAGGAACGGATTTAGTAGTTGAACTTCCAGAAGGTTATGTATTTGCGGGCGGAGGATCCTTTTTAGATAATGGTAACTACTATTTCCCAAATATTCCTACAGAAGAAATTTTCTCTGCACCTAAAAAGACGGGTGTAAATGGTAAATTATATAGTGCTTTACCTTTGGCTTACAATGGTGCAATCGTAAAAGATTTCTGGCTTGAATTTAAGGATGGGCAAGTTGTGGATTATGATGCCAAAGAAGGAAAAGAGGTTTTGACTAGTATTTTAGAAACGGATGAAGGTTCAAAATATCTTGGTGAAATTGCCTTAGTTCCTTATGGATCGCCTATTAGTGCATTGGATACTTTGTTCTATGAAACATTGATTGATGAAAATGCTTCATGTCATTTTGCCTTGGGTGCAAGCTATAATGAATGCATTGAAAAAGGTTTAGAAATGAGTGAAGAAGAATTGTTGGAACATGGTATGAATCAATCGTTTACGCATGTAGATTTCATGGTAGGAACCAGTGATTTATCGATTGAAGCTACATTAAAAAATGGTAAAAAGATCCATATTTTCAAGAATGGTAAATACACAAGTGAATTTGACGAATATACATTAAATTAGTACAATAGTAGAGTTGGAGGGATATTTATGACAAATGAAAAGGAAAAGAATCCCAGTGCTTTAGAAGAGCTTAGACGTCTAAAAAGAACGGATCGAATTAAATCTTTAGATATACATGAACCAGAATTACATGATTTTAATGCTGAAAACATTTTCCATATTGATGAAGAGCCAGAAAAGAAAACCATCTTTGGAAAACGAAGTGCAAGAACACATGTAAAAATCAATGAGAATATTTTTGACGATGAAGTTGCAGAGTCAGTAGATATCACACCTAGTACTTCAATTGAAGAAGTAGAGGCACCTATTGAAAAGCATGTTGTGGAAGAGCCAAAAGTAGATGATAAGCCATTGGTTGAAGAAAAACCAAAATTCATTGAAGAAGAACCAAAAGTGGTTGAAGAACCTGAAAAGATTGTTGTTGAAAACTTAGATGTAGATGATGAACCTAAAAAGATCATTGTTGAAAAATTGGATGTTGATGATGATTTTACAACAGAATCAATTGAAAACGAATTGAAGTCTTTTAATGCGAAACCAATTGAGGAAGAACAACCAGTTCAAGAAGTATTGGATGATGAAGAAGATTTTGAGGACGAATATGTGGATGACGATGAAGGTGAAGATGAAGATCTTTATGAGGAAAGAAAGAAATTCTTATATGCGGAATATCCAAAAATAGAACAATATCTTCAAGATAAATCTAGTGAAGGTTATCACTTTGTGCGTCAAGAAGGAAAGAAATATTTCTTTAGAAAAGGTCAGCCAAAAACGTATTATTATTCAATGAACTATTTTGTGGATGAGCCAGATGCAGATCAATGGCGCGAGTGGGAATCTGATGGATGGAAATTGGTTTCTAAATCAGATGGTAAAAAGAAAAGTGATGCGGGTTGGTTTACTTTTAGAAACGAAGAAGAAGATGGAGAATATCGTAAAGAAATTGATAATGATTCAGAAAAATTCCGTTTCTTTAAGAAATATTCAAGTTCATGTCGCTCAACAATGTTCTTAGTGTTTATTTGTATGGCATGTTGCGTTGTGACAGGACTATTACAAGTGTATTTCCAAGGCTATTTAGCAGGAATCGCATTATGTGCAGGTCTATTCTTAATTTCATTTATTGTATTCTGTATGTATGGAAGAATGCTTAGAAAATCAAAGAAGAGAGCTCGTGAATTAAAATCAAAATTAAGAGTTCGAGAAATTCGTGCAAATGAAAGAAGTAAAGACTTCTATGATACTTCTGAAAGCGAAGAAGAATTGGATACGGATTGGAATACATTGGAACAGCATACGGCTAAACAAAAGAAAAAAATATTTAAACGTGTGGATGATGATGAAGAATAAAGAGGCAAAATAAATCGCCTCTTTTTTTAAACTTTTTCGATTTGTACATATTGCTTGTAGTGTGCTAATACTTCTTCATCGATGGTATTGTCTGTAATCAATGTATCAAAGTTAAATAGATCATAATAAATATAGAAGTCGGCACGGTTGAATTTCTTGTTGTCAGCCAATAGATATTTATTTTTAGAATTATCTAATGCGATCTGTTGCGATTCACCTTCCTCTAATGAATAGGTTGTGATGGATGAATTGTAGATTCCGTTACAACTGATAAAGGCTTTATTATATTTTAATTTACCCAATACTAAATTTGTGATAGGACCCACAAATGTATTTGTGTTATCTCTGTAATCACCGCCAGTTAGTATGACTTCAGTAGGAGCGTGATTCACTAATATATTAAATACGGCAAGGCTATTTGTGATAACACGAATGTTTCTTCCTGTAAGTTGTTCAGCCAAAAATTGAATGGTTGTACCAGGACCTAAAAAAATAGATTCTCCTTCTGAAATAAGAGTTGCTGCTTTATGGGCAATTCTCTTTTTTTCTTCAATTTGCACAGACGATTTTTCAATGTGACTTAATTCGTGGTCCATTGAAAAAGAAAGGCTTTGTGCTCCACCATGAACTCTAAGTAATTTTCCGGATTTTTCTAATTCATCCAAATCTCTTCTTGCGGTCATATCCGACACACCTAATTCATCCATGATTTCTTGAATTGTTATGATTCCATTTTGATTTACTTTATGTGCAATTTTTACTAAACGTTCTTTTTTTAACATATCGATATCCTCTTCTATGTTAGACGATATCATTTCAAATATATTTAGTCAACATAATACAAACAAAAACAAACAAAATAAAGTAATAGATTACTTAAATGTAACATAAATGTTTGATAATAATAAATATATGTTTGAAAATGTTGACTTATTAGAAGGAAATGCTTACACTGAACTTATATGAGGTTGATTACTTTTTAATGCATGTAAATGATTTTAAGGTTAGGGTGGTTTCGTAATGTACAAAGGCGTAATATTTGATTTTAATGGAACTTTATTTTTTGACAATCCAAAACATATTTTGGCATGGTCAAAAATATCACAAGATATTCGTCATCATGGAATTGATGAAGAAGAACTTCATGTACATATCAATGGTGTACCTAATAATAAGGTTGTTGAATATATGTTTGGTGGAAAGTGTGATCCATCCGAAATGGAAAAATATTCGCAGTTAAAAGAAGAATATTATCGCCAATTTTGTAAAGAAGATCAGGCAACATTTCATTTAGTAAAGGGAGCTGAAGAATATTTTGATTATTTAAAAGAATCAAATATTCCATTCACAATTGCATCCGCATCTATCAAACCTAATATTGATTTCTTTGTCGAATCATTTCATCTAGACAAATGGATTGAGCCATCTAGGATTGTCTATGATGATGGAACGTATGAAAACAAGATCGCAATGTTTAAAAAGGCAGCTCATAATATTGGAGTTAAGATTCAAGATTGTTTGATTATCGAAGATAGTGTTAGTGGGATTACAAATGCTTATAAAGCAGGATGTCATAATATAGTCGTTGTGGATTCTGCCAATAAAAAAGAAGAATACGAAAAGCTTCCTGGAGTTGTACAAGTGATTGATTCTTTTGAGAATTTTAAATGAGAGCCATTTATACCAGAATGGCTTTTTTGTATAAATAAAACATCAAATAAACAAAAACAAACAAATAATCATTGTTTAAAACCTAAATCCAACATCTATGTTTAAATTGTTGTTTGAATATGTTGACATAGATAAAGAAAACGCTTACACTAAAACCGAATGGGCAAATCTTAAATTTATAACCATATCTGCATAATATTGATGATGAGCCGTATATAAATAAATGAATAATCGATCATTATTTTTGTGGGTAATGTAGTTGGAAAAAGGATTTGACTGTGATAAAAATGATTGATTTTGTTTATATATAAGGAGAACAAATGAACACAAAAATTAACCAGTTATTAGAGTATGCTCTAAAAAATGGAATGATTGAAGAGTATGATTATGATTATTCTGCAAATTTATTGATTGATCTATTTGGCATCCAAGAATTTAAAAGAGAAGAAGTAGAAGACTGTTCTATCTATGAGATTTTAGATTTCATGTTAGATTATGCGGTTGAAAAAGGTATGATTCAGGATACTGTAACTGAAAAAGATTTACTAGATACGCGCATTATGAATTGTGTAATGCCTAGACCAAGTGAAGTTGTGCATACCTTTAAGAATCTATATTCTTTGAATCCTAAAGATGCAACAGATTACTTCTATAAGTTAAGTATGGATTCAAACTATATCCGTAAATCAAGAATTGATAAGAATATCAGTTTTGCACATTTCTGTAAATATGGCGATATTCAAATTACGATCAACTTGTCAAAACCAGAGAAGGATCCAAAGGAAATCGCAAAGGCAAAAAATGCCGTAAGTACTTCGTATCCTGCATGTTTATTATGTAAGGAAAATGTTGGCTTTGCGGGAAACTTAAATCATCCAGCTAGACAAACACATCGTATTATTCCATTGGATTTAAATGGACATACATACAATTTACAATATTCACCATATGTGTACTACAATGAGCACTGTATTGTATTTAATAGTGAACATACGCCAATGAAGATGGATCGTTCTACATTTGAGCATTTATTCGCATTTATTGATGAATTCCCACACTATATGATTGGAAGCAATGCAGATCTTCCTATCGTTGGTGGATCGATTTTAAGTCATGATCACTATCAAGGTGGAAGACACCATTTTCCAATGGAAGACGCAAAAGTTGTGAAGAGCTATACATATAAGGATGTACAAGTGGATATGCTTTACTGGCCATTATCTACACTTCGATTAACATCTGAATCGAAAGAAAACATATTGGATCTAGCTACTAAAATCTTTGAAACATGGTGTACATACAGTGATGAAAGTTTAGATATTATCGCCAATGAAGATGGTGTTCGTCATAATACGGTGACTCCAATCGTTCGAAAGAAAGATGGCAAATATCAAATGGATGTAGTTTTACGAAATAATCGTACTACAGAAGAATATCCATTAGGTATCTTCCATCCTCACTCAGAGCATCACCATATTAAAAAAGAAAATATTGGTTTGATTGAAGTTATGGGACTTGCGATTTTGCCAGCACGATTAAAGACGGAGTTAGAAGAAATTAAATTATGTTTATCTGGAAAAGCAGATTTTGATTCTTATCCAGAACTTGAAAAACATAAAGACTGGTATGAATACTTAAAGACATGCTCTTATACAAATGTGGATACATTCATGGAGATGGAAGTCACAAAGAAATTCGTATCTGTATTAGAGAATGCCGGCGTATATAAAATGGATGATGAAGGGATGGACGGCTTTAGCCGTTTTGTAAAGACATTATGGTAGAGGTAAAAGAAAGATTAGAGAATGGAATTGATGTATTATCGATTTCAAATTCACATTTAACTGTAGAAGTTACAAACTTTGGATGTACTCTTTTAAAGATTGTAACGAAAGATAAGAATGATCAAGACTGTGATTGTATTTTAGGATTTGAACATGTTGAAGATTATCAAAAACGAGATGGAACCTATTTAAATGCCTTAGTTGGACGAGTATGTAATCGTATTGAAAAAGGTACATTCACAATGAATGGGACAGAATATCATGTGCCTATTAATAATGGACCAAATTCACTACATGGAGGTATTGAGGGATTCTCTTATAAAGTATTTGATTATTCTTTCATTGAAGATGGTATTAAATTCCACTATGTATCAAAAGATGGAGAAGAAGGCTATCCTGGAACATTAGATTTCTATGCGATCTATTGGTTAGATGAATCGAGTTTACACATTCAATATAGTGGTGTTAGCGACAAAGATACGTTGATCAATATCACAAACCATGGCTATTTCAATTTAAATGGATATGCATCGAATATTGATGATCATACGTTACGAATTTCAGCATCTAAATTTGGTTGTGTAGATCCAGATGGATTATATACAGGTGAATTAAAAGATGTTAAAGAGACTGCATTTGATTTTAATACAGAAAAAAGAATTGGAGATTTTATTCATTCAGAGGATGAACAATTAATCATCGCAAGAGGTTATGATCATCCATATGTATTTGATACTAAAGAAAATCAAGTGTGTTTATACAGTCCACTAAGTGGTATTGAACTAAAAGTATCCACAACATATCCAACGGCACAAATATATAGTGCGAACTACTTAGATGGACAGACAGATAAATATGGTAAGATTATGCATCCACAAGATGGATTGTGTATTGAAACAAGCTATATCGCCGATTCGATTCATAAAGAAGAGAATCCAAAAGTTTTATTAAAAGCAGGACAAGTATTTGAAGAAGAAACAACATATACATTCGAGGTAAGAAAATGAAAACAACAGAAATTAAAGAACAAGTAGTATCCGGTAAATATGATGCATTAATTGAAGATCTATATGCAGATCCAAGTTTATTGGACTATCAAAAACAACGTTATGTCGCTGCACTAGATAAATACCAAACATTATTTGGAGATGATGAAGTGAGCATTTATAGTGCGGCGGGAAGAAGTGAAATTTCAGGAAATCATACAGACCACCAACATGGTTGTGTACTTGCAGGATCTATCAATTTAGATGCGATTGGAATTGTATCTAAACAAGATCATGTAATTAAAGTGATTTCAGATGACTTTGACATCAAACCAATTGATTTAAATGATTTAGACAAAAAAGAAGATGAACTAGGAACAAGTGAAGCCTTGATTCGTGGTGTAGTTTCTAAATTAAAAGAATTAGGCTATAACGTAGGTGGATTTAAAGCTTTCATTACGAGTGATGTATTAATGGGGGCTGGTTTATCAAGCTCTGCAGCATTTGAATCTATTATTGGTACAATTATTGATGGATTATACAATGATATGAAGATCGATATGGTTACGATTGCCAAAGTGGGTCAATATGCAGAAAATGTATATTTTGGAAAACCATGTGGATTGATGGATCAATGTGCATGTGCTGTTGGTGGGCTTATTTCAATTGACTTTAAAGATACTTCAAACCCAATTGTAAATAGTGTGAATGTTGATTTCTCAAAATATGATCACAGTTTATGTATTGTAGATACAAAGGGAAGTCATGCCGATTTAACAGATGCCTATGGTGCTGTACCACAAGAAATGAAAGAAGTTGCTCACTATTTTGGTAAGGAAGTTCTTCGTGAAGTGGATGAAGATGAGTTCTATGCAAATATCGCAAACTTAAGAACGGCTTTAAATAATGATCGTGCAATCTTAAGAGCTATTCATTTCTTCAATGAAAATAGACGTGTTAATACATGTGTAGAAAGATTGAACAAGGATGATTTTGAAGGTTTCAAGACATTGATTCAAGAATCAGGGAATTCAAGTTACAAATTCCTTCAAAACGTATATGCAGATTTTGACTATAAGAACCAGGCTGTATCTTTAGGTTTAGCTATGTCTGAAATGATTTTAAAAGATCATGGCGTGTGTCGTGTTCATGGTGGAGGTTTTGCCGGAACGATTCAAGCCTTTGTTGAAAATGGCTATGTAGAAACATATAAAGAAGAAATTGAAAAAGTATTTGGAAAGGGAAGTTGCCACATCTTAAAAGTAAGAAAACTAGGTGGCTGCAAGGTTATTGACTAATGAATATTTTAGTAACAGGTGGAACCGGATATATTGGTAGTCATATTTGTGTTGAATTATTAGAAAGTGGTTATGATGTTGTCGTAATTGATGATTTCTCAAATTCAAAACCAGATGTATTGGATTCAATCTATAAGATTACAGGAAAACATGTTAAGTTTTATGAATTTAATGTGTTAGATGAGGAAAAGACGGAATCTGTATTTAAGGAAAATAAATTGGATGCGGTGATTCATTGTGCGGCTTTTAAAGCGGTTGGTGAAAGTGTTCAAAAGCCAATTGAGTATTATACAAATAACTTGATGACTACTTTAGTGGTTGCCAAGATGATGAAAAAGTATCATGTACCTAGTATTGTGTTTAGTTCAAGTGCGACTGTTTATGGAGATCCTGAAGTGGTTCCTTTAACAGAAGATTGTAAGCTAGGTGAAACAACCAATCCATATGGAGCTACAAAGGCGATGATGGAAAGAATTTTAACGGATGTGCAATTCGCCAATCCAGAAATGAGTGTAACTTTACTTCGTTATTTTAATCCCATTGGAGCGCATGAATCGGGTTTGATTGGTGAAAATCCAAAGGGAATCCCCAATAACTTGATGCCTTATATTATGAAGGTGGCTACTGGTGAACTTCCAGAACTTGGTGTATTTGGAGATGATTATGATACACCAGATGGAACGGGTGTTCGTGACTATATTCATGTGGTCGACTTGGCTAAAGGACATGTACTAGCGATTGAAAAGTACAATACGCCGGGTGTTCATATTTGTAACTTGGGAACAGGAAAAGGGTATAGTGTATTAGATATTGTACATGCCTTTGAAAGAGTAAATGGAATTAAGATTCCTTATGTGATCAAACCAAGACGTCCAGGTGATATTGCGACATGCTACGCAGATCCTACAAGAGCAAAGGTTCAGCTTGGCTGGGTGGCTGAAAAGAACTTGGATGATATGTGTAGAGATACATGGAATTTTGCAAAACAGTTTATTAAATAAATGAAAACAGGCAGCCAATGATTTGGCTGCCTTATTCAATGAAGCATTGATATTGATTTAAGAAAGTTTCTACATTGATTCGAACCACTTTATATGTGACTTTCTTATCGATTGTAAGAATGATATAAGATCCATGCCAATCATCTCTAGGTAAAGTGATTGAGCCTGGATTTAGAATCAGACAATTGTTGTAGATTTGTTCTTTGACTAAATGCGTATGTCCATAAAGATAGATATCGGGATGATGTTGATCGATATCTTTTTTTATTTCATCCAATCCTTCATCTCCATGTGAGAAATGGATACGTTTGTCTAAAACAGTTAATCTTTGAAATTTAGGTAAATCTAACGTATCATTATTTCCTTTGACACATATAAAGTTATTTAAATCATTAATGCTTGTAGTTTGTGAATCTCCTAAATGAATAAATTTCACATTATCTTTATAGAGTGAAGAATAGATGTGATAAAGAATTTTTAGGATATCTGGATTGCCATGATTATCCGAAACAATTACGATTCGCATGTGTAGGCATCAAAATAGTCTTCATAAACTTGAAGATTATCTTCACTATGAGCTAGAGCTGCAAAATATGTAGAATCATTGATCACATCTAATTCTACATTTTCCATTGGTTGTTGCAGAGTATATTCACCATTTTTACCAACTGCCCAGATGTTTTCATTGTGATGATTTACATTTGAGAATTTGTGTAACATCGTCGCGATTGCCATTTCTTCTGGGTATAAACACATTTTAAATGTATTTGAACAATAGGCTAGATTGTCTGCCAAAGCTTCAGCACTTTCGTGCGTTAGTATAAACCAAGGATAGCTGATATAGATTGTGTCCTCAATTTCACGTTTCTTAAAGGAATGAACAAGACTGGATGTCATTTTATTCATGGCACGAATGGTTTTTGATTTTTGGAAATCATAAGAGTTTGTAAAGAAGGCATAGTTTTCAAATCTTTTCTTTACTTCTTCATTTTCATCTGAGTTATCCACTTCATAATAGATATCTTCGTCTTCATGTGCCTCTAAATATTTTACAAGTTGTGCTTTTGATTTTGTAGGGATCATACCATCTGTCATTATGATGAAACGATCATAAGTAAAGGAACCGTCTTCTTTTTCATATTCCAAAGCATCTTTCATCAATACAATAAAGCCTCTAGGTAGTGACATATCGGCTGGAAGGGCAGTTTGTTGGTGATGAGCCACATGTAAATTTGGTGTATCACAATAGGATAGAATCAAATCATCACGTAGATCATCGTCGTTTACCATCAAGTAAACATCATCGCCTTGGTTGATTAATATATCTAGGTTTTCTGTTATTTCTTCAAAATTATTTTTCATATAGTGCATTAAATAAGCAATTTTCATGGAATTCACCTCATGAAATATTATAACATTTTAACATCGTATGATAAAATACATTTATGGAAAAAGCAATATTGATTGGTGTACAAACATACACAAGCCATTCTTTTGAAGAAAGAATGGAGGAAATGAAAGAATTAGCTCTTGCCTGTGATATTGAAATTTGCATGAGTGTATCACAAAATTTGGAGCATCCTCATAAAAAGTATTATATGAATCCTGGTAAGATTGAAGAGGTCAAACGCATTCTTGAAGATCAAGAATGTAGTATGGTTCTTGTATTAGAGGCTATTTCGCCTTCGGTACAAAGAAATTTATCAGATTTTTTTGATTGTGAAGTCATGGATAAGAGTGCTTTGATTTTAGAAATCTTTGCTTCTCGTGCTAAGACAAAAGAGAGTATGCTTCAAGTTGAGTGTGCACGATTGAAGTATTTATTGCCAAGACTTCAAGGCAGCTATAAACATATGGATAGACAGCGTGGTGGTTCTAGAAACAAGGGAACAGGAGAAAAGAAAATCGAACTGGATGCGCGAAGAATTGAAGGTAAAATTCATTTTGTGGAAAAAGAATTAGATAAGATTCATAAGCTTTTAGCAGAGAATAGTAAGATGTCTTCCGAAGCGAAAGCTAAAATTAGAGCTTACTATGCTGAAATTGAAAGCGGAAATCCTAGCATGAGTTTAGAT
>OHTN01000533.1_pt1 | contig 16917 bp, 13 predicted proteins | sample 1578971 | NCBI WGS metagenome assembly OHTN01 (sample SAMEA3879509, study PRJEB24766) | human gut metagenome | biome: human-associated habitat; feature: feces | place: USA | collected 1985/1987 | reverse complement strand
GAAAAGAGGTATGCAAATGAAAGTCTCCAAAAAAGTGCTGAGCGTGTTCATGGCTGTTTTGATGGTTATGACAAGCCTGAGCGTTGGCTTGACGGCGCTGGCGGCGGATCCTTATGATGCGCTGGGGGCGGCGCTGCAGGCGGATGGCGTTAAGAATGCCGCTTGGGGAACACCGCAGAATTACATGACTGTCGTCAGCGATCCAACGGGCGACATTGAGAAGGCGGCGGAAGCGTTTTGGACGGTTGCGACGGCAGAGGCGCCTAGCCATGCCGGTGAAAGCAATGACAGTTCCAAAACGGCGCATGGCGTTGCCGAAGCTGTTTTAACCAAGCTTCAAAATGAATACGGTTTTACCGGCGACGCACTGTCGAACGCCCGCACGGCAATCAAAGCGTTTGTCGGCGGGATGAACGGCAATAATGCGGACTGGAAAAACTTTAGCGAGCCTGATCAGCCAAAGGAACGCACCTATGGCGTCAGAATTGTACGCAATGTAGAGAGCGTTCTGCTGGCACAGGATGCGGATGTGTCTAAGCTTCCGGATTCTATTCCAACAGCGGTGGAATACACCTGGAACCATGGCCGCTATGTTTGGAAATCTGGGTTAGGAAATATCACCAGAAATGCCTGTAACTATTTGAAGGCGAACGGCTGGAGCCGCACGGAAACCGGAATGAATACGGAAATTCCGGCCCAGCTGAAGGCTTTTGGCAATTATTTTTCTGAAAGCCTGCTCAAGACTGATCTTGATAAGCTGAGTTCTGAAGAGCTTGTTCAACTGGTTCAGAACAACCAGGCCGCTGTGGACGCCTGCTCCTTCTGGGGCAACGACACGGTGATGAACCACTTCTTCGATAAAGCTGCGATCAAAACCTTCATCAACGATGCGAACACTGCACGCGACAAAAAGTTTGCGCTGGAGTTTGCACAGCGGATCGCGGAGAAGATGAAGAACGATCCTGCCGCGATGGAGTATGATGCCCTTGTAGCGCTGCTCGATGAGATGAACGCCCTCAGGGCGAATCTCAACGGCTGCACCGCCGATGCGATTGCTTATGCGCTTGGTGAAACCGGCCTCAAGATGGAACAGATCAACGCGTTTATTGATTCTGTCGAGGTGGAAAAGCAGGTTATCGAGTTGCAGGGCATCAAGGCCACAATCGATGCGCTGATTGCGGCGACGGACCTTGCAACCATCTCCGATGAAGACCTCACCAAAACCTGGGCGGAGGCCACTGCCCAGTATAATATGGTGACGGCCCGTAAGCCCGCTGCGGTCAGCCGTGTGTTCACAGAGGGCACGGCGTATGTGACGGAGTTTATCCACAACGCGAAGGTCGAAATTGAGGCCCGCAAGCTTTCCACCGAGGTAGAGGAGTATTTGATCTATTTTAATGACGATCTCCTGAACACCAACCTGGATGCCCTCACAACGGACGCGCTCATCAACGAGCGTCTGATTCCCGCGGAGGAAAAGCTTGCCGAGCTTAAAAAGTATGATCCCGACACGCTTGACCGTGTGTTTGGCGAAGAGAAGTGGGATGCGATCGAGGCTTATGTGGCCCGCATCTACACAACCCTGACCAACCGCGTCAATGCGCAGCTGGATACCGCGATTGAAAACTATGAGGATTACGGCAAGATCACGCTGCTCAACTACAAAGCGGTCAAAGAGGCCATCGGCGGTGTGGAGGCCAATATCCTCCAGCACATTACCGTTTCCGCCGAGCTTCAGGCAAAGTACGACCGCCTGGCCCCAATGCTCGAAGAGTATAACCGCTTTGTTGAGACAAAGGGCATGTCCGGCTGGCAGAAGTATGAGCCGGAATACCCAACGCGCGACATCCTGCCCGGCGATATCGCCCGCACAGAAGGCGAGGAGTATGACGTCACTTCTGAAAAGCTCGATGAAGTGATCAGCCGGTTGGACGGCCTGATGCAGAACACGGACTTCTCGAACCTGCTCGGCCTGGATCAGGTAATTTCCGTCTTGCTCAAGCAGACGATTGCCGGGAACCTTTATACGGATGAAACCATCAATACCGTCATGACGACCATTTATTCGATGATCGTTGACAATTTGGCGGGGTTGGAGCTGTATGAAATTGCAGGCATCAAAATTACAGGGCAACTCATCCTTGATAATGCTGATAAATATGGCCTGGATGTTTACCCCACCACGCTGGATGACCACATCAACCAGTATGTGACCAATGGGACGCATCCCGAATGGGCGGGCGTTGTGACCGCGCTCAATAGCATTGGGAACGATTGGCATCGTTATGATCTGTCAACCTCCTGGGGCGTCCATGATCAGGCGTCTTTTGTTGATGCGTTCAGTGTGGCGCTCAGCGGGCTCGACCCCATCCTGAGGGCCGCTCTTACATCCAACTCCATGAGCAATCAGCAAACTATCCTTGGCGTAACCAAGGTAACGATTCGGATCCAGGCGATGGATCTTTACAATTCCGCAATTCTGCCTCTGATGGAAATGCTTGGCTGTGAGGGCGCGGTAGATGCGGCCACATACAATAACTACACGCAGGGCAAGGAGCTGCTCGGCAGCATCCTGAATCCGCTGCTCAGCTGGTTGACGGATACAGTTGCTGAGAACCCCATTTCCACGGTGCTCGATCTTCTGCCGAAGCTCGCGTACATCATGGAGTTCGATATGATCTCCGAGATCCTGAAGAAAACGCCAGCGAGCATTAACGTTGGCATTGCTCTGCTCATCGGCGGAGATGTGGCAACGCTCAATGTTCTTGATATGGCCGGCATTCAGGGCGACAATCTCTATGATGTGCTGTCAGGCGTTCTGCCGATGGTCGGCGTAGAGGGTCTGGATCTCTCCATGTTAAGCGACGTCAATAAGCTGCTCTCCACGGTTCTCGGCCTGGTTGCGCCGGATGCGAACCTCGTCCTGCCGACCATCAATCAGGCGCTGCTTGCAAGCCAGGGCACGCTGGTGGAATCGGCAAGCGGACGCAGGGGCGGCACGCGCCGCGAGCTTGTCGTTGACAAGGCGGATACCCTGCTTGCGGTTCTCCGCTACGTCCTGCCCATGCTGGGCGACCAGGATTTCCTGGATTCCGTCTTCGCGCTTGTCGGCTCCCTGACCGGCTCCGAGATCGAACTCGGCGACGACGTCATGGGGATCCTCAAGAACCTGGGCGACAATCCGGACAATGTCATTGCTGCTTTGACGGAGCTCTTCGTCCCGCAGGAGTATGCATCTAAGAAAATGTCCTACGCTTTCTCCGGCGCTGCCGATGAGGCCGTTGCGAATGGAGACAAAGGCGCTGTGATCAACAATGTGACCTACAGTGAGGACTGGACCAAGGAGCAGGCGCAGTACATTTCTGACCGCCTGCCAGACTTCATCGACAACATGATGCTCATCCTGGGCGGCAAGGATACCCTGAAGCTCAGCGAGCTGATTAAATCCTATGTTACGGGCATCTACACCAACGAGACGCTCACTTCTCTTGTTTTGATGGTGAAGGATCTGCTCGGCGGATTGGGCATCGACCTTAAGCCGATCCTTGGCATTGTGGGCATCGACCTCTCCTCCTGGGATGAGGTGACGGAAGGCTACAACTGGGGCTTTGAGGATGGCGATAAGGATGGCTTTGCCGCAGCGCTGACAAAGGCGCTTACGCCGTTTACCCCGATCCTTGCAACCGTTCTTGCGGATCAGGATCTTGAGGTCCTCGGCGTGGTAAAAGCCAACGGTTATCCGGGCTACAAGACTGGCATCATTCCGATTCTCGAAAACCTTGGCTGCAACCCGGATGACATCATGAGCTATGACGCGTATGTCGCTGCAGTCAAGGAAGACAGCAGCGTCGCGCTCAGCGCGATCCTCACGCCGATTCTCAATCTCCTTGAGGAGATCTACACCGATCCGATCAACAAGGTCTTTGAGATCCTGCCGAACCTGCTGTATTTCATCAACAACGACGGCCTTCAGGTCTGCGTTGAAAACACCGCGCAGGCGATTTTCGTCCTGCTTGATACCGTCCGCCCGATCTACAGCGTTGACTTCAGCCTGAATCTCGATCTGACCCAGCTCGTTATCGACGCGCTTGCAGGCCTTGAGATCGATGGCCAGCCGGTCAACCTGAAGATTCCGTTCCTCTATGACCTGAATATGCTCACGGTCGGCACGGTAACCCCGTATACCTCCAAGTCCGGCGAGACGGCTTACCGCCTTGAGAATGTCGATCAGGCGGATTTCGTCACGATGATTCTGCGCAATGTGATTGAGATTGCATTCTATGAGGATAACATCAACACCGTTGCTGATCTGATCGCCAACAAGGTTGGCATGAGCGAAGATCTCCAGAAGGGTCTGCGCGAAGTGCTGAATACCTTTGCGAAGATGTATAAGGAAGACAACGGCGTGGATAAGATCCTCAGCGCCGCCTACACGATTTTCAAGGGCGCAGATCAGACCACGGATGGCGCCATCGGCGCGCTCAAGGATTTCAATGAGCGGTGGAACGCTGTGTTCCAGAAGCTCTATGACAGCGGCAATGAAGATCTTGTAAACCTTGCCACTTGGGCAGATAAGATTCTGGATATGATTACCCTCGGCTTCGTCACGGGCGACGGCGTGGGGACGAACGGTCTCGTGAAGTTCTTTGAGCGCCTCGTCGCACTCTTCCAGCGGAAGGTGACCGATATTTCGATCGACCGCACGGAAGCGACGGTTTATGAGGGCGAAACAACGAAGCTCACCGTTTCCCTCAAGCCGAGCACCGCAAAGAATAAGGATGTCGTCTGGGCATCCTCTAATGAGAATGTTGCCACAGTAGAAAACGGCGTTGTCACCGCGGTTGCCCCCGGCAATGCGATGATTACCGCCACATCGGTTGATGGCGGCTTCGAGGTCAGCTGTGTCGTTCACGTTCGCGCGAATAAAGCGCAGCTGGAAGAGATCGTCCAAAGGGTGCAGAATTCTGGCCTCACAGAGGCTGACATGACGGCAGAGCAGTGGACTACCCTTACGGTAGCGCTTGAGGATGCTCAGGCTGCCTTGGACAACACCTATGCATCCCAGCAGAAAGTAAACGCGGCTTACACCGCTTTGACGGATGCTTACCTTGCAGTGAACCACTCCGCGAAGCTGGAGAGCGTTGCGATTGCGCAAAACGGCGCTGCGGTGAACGGCGAAGTTCTGTACGTTAAGGTTCCGTGGACGAAGAGATGGAACGATGTACCCGTTCAGGTCGGCGTTCAGACGAATGAAGGCGTTGAGATCAAGAGCGTGAAGTGGAGCTATGCGAATTGGTCCGCGAAGGATCAGCAAGCGACCATTGAATCGCCGGATTCCGAAACGACCCTCATCCGCGCAATCTACGGCGTAGGCCCCCGCTCCTGCTGGATTCAGGTGACGGTGGAGGATGTTTACGGCAACACCGTGACTTCCAAACCAATCAAGGTGCGGTTCTATAACTATGATTGGCAGAAGTAATTTGATAGCCATGCCGTAACGGCATGAAATAAGCAAAACCCCCTGTAGCATCCGCTACAGGGGGTTTTGCTATGCAATATTATACATATAAAAAATACCGATTATTTTCAATTTTATATACCGATTGACCAAATAACGAAAACGTTTTATATTAAATATGAACGTCACCGATATCTGGATTATACACAGTTAAAATGCTCCAGGCGGGAGAGCAAAATATGCGGATACTCTGGATAGGACGAAAGGAGGGCAATTGAACAGGCGAACTGTTTTCCCGCCCAATTAAGGGAGGTAAACAAACGTTGAAAAGGTGTAAAAAGCTATTGAGCGCATTCTTAGCTGGTTTGATGGCTGTTTCTTCCATGTCCCCTGTGTTTGCAGCGGGGGATGGAAAAGCAGCTGCACAGTATGCGCGCACTGCGGTCGCCGCAGTGGAAGCGAAGACGGACGACCTTCAGGAAAAGCTTGCTGATGTTGGCACAAGCGATACTTACAAGGCGGCGAAGGAGGCGCTGACCGCTCTGCAGGCGGACAGCACCAATATTGCTAGGAAGGCACCCACGAAGGAAGCAGATCTTGCTGCTTTTAACAAAAAGCTTGCGCTTTACGATGCTGCTATTGCCGCGTGGAAACTCCTGACAGAGGCTGAAAAGGATGCGATGGATGTGCTCCTTGCAACCAACCTCTTCAAAGAGGTTGCGAAGAGGGAAGCTTTCGTAGAGAAGGGAAGCACCAGCGCTGCTAATGTAATGGCGGCTTCTCAAAAACTGGATCAGTATTTGGGCGAGCAGGCTTCCTGTAGTGCGGCTCTGGCCTTGACCGCCCCGTTGCACGGCACCACGGAAACCGGCGTAAAGCTGGGCACTTCCACCAAGTTCACGGAGGAAAAAGAGCGGCAAACCCTGCTGGATTATGTGGAGGCCTATAAGGCAGCGCCGGAATTGGTGCGCATGTATGCAGAGGGTATCTACTCTGGCTATGGCTTCTATTATGATTATTCCAAGCGGGGCACGCGCGCCTTGGAGCTTGCCAAGATGCTGGGCAATTACTATGAGGCGATTGACCCCTGCGAAACGGTATTGCCGGAAAAGCCCGATAAGAAGAATTATGAGGGCGGCGTGGAGAATGCAGAGTTTCTCGCTGCAATGAAGGCTTACTGTGATGCGGACACAGCCATTAAAAACCACCTTGGTGCAAACACGATTAAGGGCATGGCGGAGGCTGCCTCCTACACACCTGAGCTGAACATTGGCAACGCGCCCCAGGTGATCGATCAGATGCAAAAGGCCTGTGTTACATTCAGCGAGAGCAAGGATTTTGCTCCCGCGGAAGCTGCTGTGGCGGCTTATGACAAGCTGAATGCGGATGAGCAGGATGCCATCACAAACGGCAATCTGTTCGGTAGCGTGAATGTGTTTTATTACACTGCCACCAATAAGTATAACGGTTATACCACAACGGGTGTCTATGTGAAGAGCTTGTATCAGCAGTGCACCGATTACGTGGACTATGCAAAGGTTCTTGCGTTTGAGGAGTACATTGCGGGGATCAAATTTGATGAAGTGAACAATGGCATTGTGGCGGAAACAGCTGAAAAATACAGCGCGCTGCCCGACAGCCTGAAGGCTCAGGTTTCTGATGAAATCATGGAGAAATACAACACGATTCAGAATATGTATGAGCCGGTGAAGCCGCTTATTCCCTCCCGCGATATGTTTGAGGACGAAATCGCCGCCTATCGCCCCACCTATGTGTGGGAGCTGAAGGTGCCGGGCATGCGCCCCCTGCTGAGCGCTAATATTGCCGCGACAGACGCGCTCCTAGCCTCTCTGCTTAAGACGGCGCTTGCCTACAACGCCAATGGCTCTTTGAAGGGCGTTGCGAAATATTCCTTCTTCAGCAACCAGAATATGAGCCTGCTGCTCAAGCTCTTCGGCGTGCTCGGCCCGCTGGTGGAGGGAATTGCGCTTGTTGGTTCTGGCGCGGCGGCGAAAATGCGCCCCTCCGGCTTTGTTGCAATGATTCCGGAAGAGAAGTTTACCGGCGCACGTGAAAAAATTGCCGCGCTTGCCGCTGAGAATGATACCTATGACGCCTATGACGCAATCACCTTTGCCAATGGCGACTGGGGATTCCAGGATGGCGATAAGGAGGGCTTCCGCGATGCGTTGATCACCCTGTTCCGTCCGCTGGGCGGCTTGATCTCTATGGTGTTTACCATGGAGAACAAGACGAACGCTAAGGGAGACTACATCTATGGCGCATATGAGCGGATTATCCCGATCTTTGAGAGCCTTGGGCTGAAGGGTGTTATTTCTTCTGAGGAGTTTACTGTTCGCTACACGCAGGCAAAAGAAAACGATAAGGAAAACGGCGCATCCGATACAACGTTCAGTGCTCTGCTGACGCCGATTGTCAACCTGGTGGACGACCTGATGAAACACCCGCTCAACACCATTCTCGACCTGCTGCCGCGCGCTGCGCGCGCCATCAGCAGCGGTTCGCTGAACGATCAGGTGCATGCGCTGCTGGATGAAATGAGCTCCTTGGTATCCGGTATGCTCGGCGACCTGAATATTGACCTGACGGCCGACGGCATCAACGCGATGATCGCGGGCCAAACGATTAGCTTCGACATCGGCGATTTCGCCACCGCGACGATCACCCTCAAGGCGATCGACTGGGCAAAGCTTGCCGGTTGCGGTTCGCTCAAGGCTGTCATTAGCGCTTCTGCGGCAAATGCATACCGTTTGGATATTCAGAACGGCAGGCCGGAAACCTATATCACCGTCAGCAAGTATCTCCTGAAGGCTGTGTTCAGCACGAAGATTGAGGGCAAAACACAGACGGTGGACCTGTTGGCGCTTGCATAACAAAAGCGATTTGCAGCGATCAAGCTGATCCGGCATAAACAAAGAAAGCGACGCAATGCACCCGGTGCATTGCGCTGCTTTGCTTTTTGGCTTGCTCCTTGCCTGGATGGCGGAAACATGCTATGATAACAGTCAGTTTGAAATGAAAATGGTGTTATAATCGATGGCATATTTACAAGCATACAATTTGAGTATCAGCTTTGGTGAAAAAAAGCTGTTTGACAACGTATCCTTTGAGGTAGGCGAGCATGACCGGATTGGCCTGATCGGCGTGAACGGCGCGGGTAAAACCACGCTGTTCCGCCTGATTACGGGGGAGCTGGAGCCAACGTCAGGCGAGGCCTTCCTCTCCAAGCAGGCGCGCGTCGGCTATTTGGAGCAGCATGCCTGTACGGACGAAGCGCGAAGCATCTATGATGAAATGCTTTCCGTTTTTCAGGATGTGATGCAGGTTGAGCGGGAGCTGAATGAAACGATCCGCCTGCTGGAATTGGGGGAGGGGAGCCTCAATGCGCTGATCGATCGGCAGCAGGCCCTGAACGAGCGGTTTGACCGCATGGGCGGCCTCACCTACCGCAGCCGAACCCGTGCGGCGCTGATGGGGCTCGGTTTTGCGGAAAAAGAGTTCAGCCAGCCCTGCGGCAATCTCAGCGGCGGACAAAAATCAAAGCTCAGCCTCGGCAAGCTTCTGCTGTCAGGGGCCAATCTTTTGCTGCTCGACGAGCCGACCAACCACTTGGATATTGAGAGCGTGGAGTGGCTGGAGGGGTTCCTGCGCGATTTCACAGGCGCGGCGCTGATTATTTCGCATGACCGCTATTTCCTCGACCGCGTTACCAACCGCACCATGGAGATGGAGCACGGGCGCGTGAAACTGTTTAAAGGGAATTATACGGAATATCAGCAATTTAAAAAACAGGAGCGCGAGGTGCAGCAAAAGCACTATGAGAATTCTATGCGGGAGATCAAGCGGATTGAGGGCATTATTGCGCAGCAGCGGCAGTGGAATCGAGAAAAGAGTATCCGTACCGCTGAAAGCAAGGAGAAGATGCTCGGGCGCATGAAAGCGGAGCTGGAAGTGCCCGAATCCGAACTCGAGGGCCTTCGCTTTGTCTTCCAGCCGCGTATGGTCAGCGGGAATGATGTGATTTTGGCCTCCGGGCTGAAAAAATCGTTTGAAGAAAAGCAGCTGTTTGCCAATGTGGAGCTGCATATCCGGCGCGGCGACCGCGCTTTCCTCCTCGGGCCGAACGGCTGCGGCAAAACGACGCTATTGCGTGTGCTATTGGGCAAAACACCGGCGGACGCCGGACGCTTCACCTTTGGGACGAATGTGCAGATCGGCTATTTTGACCAGGGCCTCGGCGGCCTGCATCCGGAGAAAACAGTACTCGCTGAGATTTGGGATGCCTACCCCGCGATGACGCAGACAGAAGTACGTTCCGCCTTAGCTGCGTTTCTCTTCCAGGGAGACGATGTATATAAGCTGGTGCGGGATTTGAGCGGTGGAGAGAAGGCGCGCACGGCGCTGCTCAGGCTGATGCTCTCCGGGGCAAACCTTTTATTGCTGGATGAGCCGACCAACCACTTGGATATTTCTTCGCGCGAGGCGTTGGAAGATGCGCTTGCGGGCTATGAGGGCACCATGCTGATCGTATCCCACGACCGCTATTTCATCAATAAAATCGCAAATCGTGTGCTCCACCTGACGCACGATGGGGTGAAAGAATACCTCGGCGGGTATGATGATTATGTGCAGGCGTTGGAGAAGCGGCCACCCGCGCAAAAAGCGGCGCAGGCAAAGCCGAAGCAGAATGACTATAAGCTGCGCAAGGAGCGAGAAAGTGAGCGCCGCAGGCTCGCCGGGCGCATTGCCCGCTGCGAAGAGGAGATCGCACGGATGGATGAGGAGATTACAACCCTGAACGCGCAGCTTGAGCGGCCCGAAGTTGCAGCGGATTATGCCAAGGTGCTGGAATTGACGCAGCAGCTCGCCGCCCTGCATGAAGAGCAGGAGCGCCAGTATGCGCAGTGGGAGGAGCTGCAGGAGCAGCTGGAGGCAGACGAAAACGACTAAGAGGCCAAAGACCGAAGAGCGGAAAAATTTTCAACCCGGCTGTTGACAAACGGGGGCTGCGTGCATACAATAGAGGTAAAGTAAATGCTGTCTTCGGGGCGGGGTGCAATTCCCCACTGGCGGTAATGGAGCAGAACACTCTGAGCCCGCGAGCCGATGGCGAAAGCTGTCAGGCCGATTCCGGTGCGATCCCGGAGCCGACGGTCACAGTCCGGATGAAAGAAGCGGCGCAGTCATTTTTGCGTCTGAGCGCCCTGTATCTGCGGATACAGGGCTTTTTCGTTGACAGCGGAAAAAAGGAGTTGTCTGCTATGCAAAAGAAAACTGTCCGCCTCGTGCTCATCAGCCTGCTGTCGGCGATCGCATTCGTCCTGATGATGCTGGAATTTCCGATCTTCGCCGCCATCCCAGGGCTTCAGCACCTGAAGCTCGATTTCGGCGATGTGCCGGCCGCGCTTGCGGGGGCCTTGCTGTCGCCCGGCGTCGGCGTTGTGGTGGAGCTCATCAAAAACCTCCTAGAACTGCTCGTGCGCGGGATCGGCTCACAGATGGGCTTCGGCAATCTGATGAACCTTCTGGTGGGGTGTGCCTATGTGGTGCCGTTTGCCTTGTTTTATAAACGCTTTTCAGGCCGGTTCCACTCCCGGGCCGCCTGCCTGACGCTGGCGGGCGTGATCGCATCGCTCATTATGATTGTGATTGGCGCGGCGGGGAATTACCTGATCGCACCGCTGTTTTTCCGCTATTTCCTGCATACAGAGCTGACGGGGGCCGTGCTGCTTACAGCGGTGGGCGGAGCCACGGCGCTCAACGCGGTAAAGGGTGTGCTGGTCACCGCAGTGATGTATCCGCTGTTGGCCATTTCGGAAAAATACCTGATGCGCTATATCAAACCGATGGAGAAGCGGGAGAAGTTGGAGAAGGTGGAACAACACAAATGACTGGTTCCATCGGCTGTGTTTGCATAAAACGGGAGAGGAGATGCTGCCATGCTGCCGGAGATCAGGGAAAGACGGAGCATCCGCAAATATTTGGAGCGGCCGGTTCCGAAATATATGGTAGAAGAAATTTTGCAGGCGGGCCTGCTTGCCCCCTCCTCAAAAAACCGGCAGCCATGGCGTTTCATCGTGGCATCCGGGGTGGCGAAGGAAGCGGCGCTCCATGCGATGGAACGGGGCCTGGAGCGGGAAAAAATCTGCCCGCTTCTCCCGAACAGCGCGTGTTTTCTCGGCGGGGCCGCGCATACGCTGGGCATCATGCGGCAGGCTCCCGTGCTGATTTTTATTGTGAACCCGATTGGCATCGACCTTCACGCCGCCCTGACGCTGGAAGAGCGGGTGTTTGAAACGTGCAACGCGCAGTCTGTCGGTGCCGCGGTTGAAAATATGGCGCTGGCAGCTACAAAGCTGGGGCTTGGCAGCCTGTGGATTTGCGATACCTATTTTGCCTACCCGGAGCTGTGTGAATGGCTGGGTTCCGGTGGGGAACTGCTTGCAGCGATGGCGGTGGGCTATGCGGATGAGGCTCCGCCCGCCAGACTGAGAAAAAGCATGGAGGATGCAGTGGAGTGGCGTGGCTGAACGCCTGTTTTCAGCAGGTACGCCTCCCGTTTTGCACGATGTTATGAATCCTAAAATACACCCGGGTAAGGCCTTCAAAAGCCTTGCCCGGGTGTGGGTTTTATCAGAATTTTAGCTTGCGGAATTTAGCGGGGGAAATCCCCGTATTGCTTTTGAAAAAGAAGATGAAGTTTGTATCGCTGTTAAAGCCGACCTCATATGCAATTTCGGAGACAGTCATGTTTGTTTTTTGCAAGTATTCTTTTGCACGGTTCAGCCGGGAAACCAGCACATAGTCGTAGGGGGAGAAACCGGTCTGCTGTTTGAAAATCCGGGAGAAGTGAGAGGGGCTCATATGAGCCGCGTGCGCAAGATCTCCAACCCGGATGGTTTGATTGAGATGCTCGCTGACATACCGCTTGGCGTCGCGGATATTTGCCTCGTAGCGGATGTTGTTTTCTTCGTTGTGCAGCGGGTGGGAAAATTCCGCCAGCAGCCGGTAAAGATTCAGTGACAAATCAATTTCGGGCGCGGTATCTTCCATGCGAATGCCGTCATACAGGCGAAAGATCAAATCCGCAATTTGCTCCGGATTGCCGCATTGGATGAAATTCCCTTCATTACGGATGATTTCGTATACCAATCGAGGCAGTCCGGCCCATTAAAATGAACCCAGATGGATTCAAAGCTATCATTGGTATAATATTCATGCGGATGAAAACAATCCAGCAGGACGGTATCGCCCTGTTTCGCAGTGATGTGACGCCCGTTGGCAATAAAAGTAAATTGTCCATTGATGATATGCGTAATCAATAGGCTGTTGTAATTTTTACGGATCAAATGATAATTTGCCGTGCAGTAAAAGTGCCCCGCGCTGATGGGTGTAGCGTTGCATTTAAAATCCGAAAAAATTGCATTTAAAATCCGAAAAATCCAAACCGTTTAAACGTTTAAAAAATCCAAGTTAATTACCATTTTACCACACACTGTTGTTGGCATAATTCGAGCCCCCGGTCATCCTCTCGACCGGGGGCTCGTTATGTACGAATATAATAAATCTGTGTTAAGCTCATTTGCGCTGGTGTCTGTTGCCATGCTGCTCGCGGATGAGCTGCTCGCCCGTACGCCGCTGCTCGTTTGGGATGTACTCAAGCAGATCATCCAGAGTGCAGTCAAGGGCCTCGCATATCCTGTCCAATTGGTCGAAACTGATCCGCTCCGCGACCTCATTATATAAATTAGATATGGTCGTGGGGCGGATGCCAGTCTCTTGCGACAGGCGCAGCTGAGTCCATCTGCGCTCTCCGAGGATGCGTGACAAGTGATTTTGGATCATGCTTATCACCCCTTACGGGGATATCATATAGAAAATCTACTAGATTGTCGTAAATGTGTGATAAAATAACACATTACGTTATTTGCGGGTATAGATGTAATGGTACGCGGATGATCTGATATACCATTACATCTATACCCGACAGATTCCCCGGCAATCAATAACTGCCGGGGAAACGCCCTAAAAGTTACGGATAATTATCTCCTTATATGGAGTCTTATTGCTTTGTGCTGCCAGATAGTTGCCCCTGACGACGCCCTCAATGGTGCATCCGGCGTAGAGCTGCCGGATATACGGATTGTCATTATAGGACAACAAAAACCGGCCCTTAACCGATGCCAAAACTGCGGCTAAACGCTCGTGGTCAGCCCGCGAAAACGGTGCGTCGTAGTACTGCTCCGTGTCGACATACGGCGGGTCGCAGTAGATAAGTGCGTCCAACCTATCATAGGTACGGATCAGCGGCTCAAAATCCCGGTGCTCGATCTTAACCTTGCGCAGGCGATCCTGCACTTGGGGGAGATAGTCGATCCCGCGATCCAGAGTGATCTCGCTGGTCTTATATGACCGCCTGTCTGATCCAAAGCTCTCGCGGATGATGTAGTAATACCGCGCTGCTCGCTGGATGTCTGTAAGCCCTCCGGCGTCGAGCTGACGCCGGGAGTCGAAGAAACACTCACGGGCGTCCGGCAGGCCGGACAGCTCTCGCTGCAGCTCTGCGCAATGGTACTTAACGCACCGATAGAGGTTGACAAGGCCGCCGTCGATGTCGTTATATACCTCAAGCTGACCGGACTGCTGTGGTTTGCCAAACAATACCCACGCGGCACCGCCAAATACCTCGATATACCTGCTAATCTTGTCCTGCGGGAACCGCGCTACGATCTCCTTGCGCAGGGCCCGCTTACCTCCGATCCATCCGATAAAACTGTTAATTGCAATCTATCCTCTCAAAGATATTGTAAGGGTGCATCCTCGGATAAATTGCGTATGTCCGGAGACATACAGCCTCCGGACATTGCCTCATAAAATAATCCAGTCCTCCGCAAGGAGATCTGTCTGACTGCAGAGCCACGGGACAAGCGGCCCCTCCGCCGTGCGCAGAAAGACATGCGGAAGTACGTCATCATGACCAGCGCTACCGGTTGCGTACCGGTAGCAATTGGTGCTGTGACCCTGCTGCAAAAACAGGTACATGCCCTTACCGTGCCATCCGGCGCGCGTCACCTTATGTCCAGCCTTGAGCGCCTCAACGGCCAGACCGATAGGTATCAAGTCCATCTCCGCTCCTCCTTACTGTACGATTAGGTCACTGGCCTTAAAGGCCGTGCAGATACCCTTACGGTCAAGGACGGCCCGGTCGCCCTTGAGCTCATCGACGGAATAGACGTTGCTGTAAACAAACGATGCAACGCTCTTACCGTCGTAGGTCTTGGCTCCTGACTTAACCTTGACGCGGCTGCCCTTAGCGACCGTCTTGGTGGGCGCACTCCCGCCGGATATCAGCGTCAGATCGCCGACGTTAAAGGCCGTACAGATGCCGCCGTCACGGTCGAGGACGGCTCGATCGCCATCAAGCTCATCGACGATGTATGTACCGCCGTAAACAAACGATGCGACACCCTTACCGTCGTAGGTCTTGGCCCCGGATCTAACTTTGACACGGCTGCCCTTGACGATGCTGCCAGTGACGGGCTTGTCCGGCTGCACGGGCTTGGCAGCCTCATACGTGATCCAATCCAGCTTGCCCCATGTGTCCCAATTACCATCTGCGAGGCGGCTACGGATGACGCCATGATCAAAGCCCTTGGCCTCGATCACCCAGCCGTCCCCAATATAGATGCCAACATGGGACGTGCCGCGAAACAGCAGCAGGCCGATGATGTCTGGGATTGTCTTGATGCCGCCCTTGGTCTTGCAGCGCTGCTTGAGGCCGCCGACGTTGACGTCCTGCGCGGCAACATACTTGGGCGCACTCGTGGGCGTGTTGCACCAGAGATAGCCCTTGATCAAGCCACAGCAGTCATGCACGCGCTTGCCTATGTGCTTAGCCCGTGCCGTTGCCGGACGGCTGCCCTCAAATTGGCCGGGGTACTGCGCCATCTTGGATTTAAGGAGTGCCTCGGTTGCGATCTGCCCAAACGTGCCGTACCAGTAGGGGTTGCCGACCTGCGCCTTAGCGTAAGCCACGAGCCCGGTATTAGTCTTGCTTGCCATAATGATGTCCTCCTAATAATGTAATGTGATTAAGCGGCCATGTTGGTGTCGCCACGCAACTCGCGCAGCTTGGCGATCAGCTCATGCACCGGGACTGCCCCGGCTGAGATCATAAGGCCCGTCATGATCTGTGAGACGATTGGCCAACGGGCCGCAAGGCCCAACGCGCTGAAAATATCAAGACCAAACAGCAGTGCCACGACGATGCCGATCACAAGCGCCCACACCGGGGCCTTGGCGTACTGCATCACTTTAGCGGGCATGACGTCCTTTACTCGATCTACCAGAAATTGCACGATCGCCGCGCACACGATGATGACGAGGATTGCCTGAGATACTCCTGCCATACTTACACCTCCTCTCATTGTAAATTGATAAGGCTATGATAATGGCCATGACGGTAACCGCCACGGCCAGTATCGATATAATGATTGCGGCCGCAATGTAGATTTGGGCCGTTATTGCCTCCAATGCCATCATTTGCCCTCCTTATACTGGCTGCCAGTAATTGGGAGCAGCCCCCGGCAACGTAAGGCTGTGCGATGTGCTCCACAGGCAGCGATACGTCTCGCCCTTATAGCTGTAATATAGGCCCTCCGTGACCGACATGAGATGCTTATACGGGATTGGGTTGTTGATCGTGCCCTCTCGCCACTCGAGGCCCGCGATCGCGTCAAGGATTGCCTGCGTCCAATGATCAACCTCGGCTTGCCGATCAATGGTTGGGTGCTCGTGGAGCAGTATGAGTCCGGCATCCCTATTAGATGAAACATATGTAAAATCTGTATAATCTGACGGGTTAAGGGCATTGACCGCGTTGATCGCGGCGGCCAGTGCGGACGTGTCGGCATACTGCACCTCCGCGTCATCTCGTGCTCTGACGCGCAGCAGATAATTGCCTCCCACTGGTACGCGCTTGGGCTGTAATTGCACATCCTCAATGACAATCATCGCAAATTACCTCTGCCTTGGGCTTGAGCTCCTCGCTGCCGACATAGGCTGTCACCTCAAGACAGTAGACGCCCGGATCATCAACACGCAGCATCCAAGTCAGGGTATCTCGGTCAACCACCGTGCAGGCCCCGCTGTCAACTAGCTCACCGGTATCCTTGCGGTAGATTGCCCACTGGCCGGACGTCACGGCGATCTCCGCGTTGGGATTAAGCTGGTCATACAGCTTAATGCTCCGGCGTCTCTGCTCGCCGGGGCGGTAATAGAATATGGGGCGCACTTGCTCCATGCCGTCACCTCCAGATAAAGTCATATTGATCCGGCAGCCACGTGCAGGTATAGATATCGTCTACCCAGCGCTGCACGTACATATCCGGCAGCCACGTAACCGCGAGCTGTCCGGCCTCTACCATCATCAGGGCCGT
>OHTN01000532.1_pt1 | contig 16947 bp, 14 predicted proteins | sample 1578971 | NCBI WGS metagenome assembly OHTN01 (sample SAMEA3879509, study PRJEB24766) | human gut metagenome | biome: human-associated habitat; feature: feces | place: USA | collected 1985/1987 | reverse complement strand
GTCGGTGATGCAGTGCAGGTAAACTTCCTTAGCGCCCAGATGCTTTGCCATCTCCAGCACGCCAAACCAGTGGTCGGCATGGCTGTGCACGCCGCCGGTGCCCACCAGACCCATCAGGTGGATGGCCTTACCGGCCTCGATAGCAGCCTTCATGTTCTTGACCAGCACAGGGTTCTTGAGCATCTCACCGTCATGGATGGACTTGGTGATGAGGGTCAGCTGCTGGTAGACGATGCGGCCTGCGCCCATGTTGGTGTGGCCGACCTCGGAGTTACCCATCTGGCCATCGGGCAGGCCGACAGCCATGCCGGAGGCATCAATGGTAGTCATAGGGTACTTTGCCATCAGAGCATCCAGATGGGGGGTCTTGGCAGCCACCACGGCGTTGCCAAAGGTCTCGTTCGGCACCCAGCCGAAGCCATCCATGATGCACAGAAGAACAGGTTTCTTTGCCATAAAATTGAATCTCCTTTGAATTTATCACGCGTTGCGGGCAAGGCTAAGCGCCCCGCCTGCGGGTACAGCCTGCGGGTACATAACACCCGAGCGGCTCCTGTAAAAACAGATCAGCGCCCGGCTCAGCGCTGAAAAAACGGCGCAGCCGGGCGCTGAAACAGCTAATTAGGGAAAAAGGCAGTTGCTCAGCCCTTGGTGGCTGCATTGACGATGACAGCAAAGTCGGGAGCCTTCAGGGATGCGCCGCCGATCAGGCCGCCGTCCACGTCCTTCTTGCTCAGCAGCTCCTCGCAGTTCTTGGCGTTCATGCTGCCGCCGTACTGCACGGTGGTAGCCTCGGCCACGGCCTCGCCGTACAGCTCGCCCACCACCTTGCGGATCTGTGCGCAGACTTCCTCTGCCTGATCGGAGGTAGCGGTCTTGCCGGTGCCGATGGCCCAGACAGGCTCGTAGGCGATGACAACGTTTGCCATCTGCTCAGCAGTCACGTCACGCAGAGCGATCTTGGTCTGCATACGGACCAGCTCCTCGGTAACGCCCTCCTCGCGCTGCTGCAGGCTCTCGCCCACGCACAGGATGACCTTCAGGCCGGCGTTCAGAGCAGCCAGCGTGCGCTTGTTGACGGTCTGGTCGGTCTCTGCAAAGTACTGACGGCGCTCAGAGTGGCCGACGATGACGTACTCCACGCCCAGATCCACCAGCATATCGGCGCTGATCTCGCCGGTGAAAGCACCGGACTTCTCAAAGTGGACGTTCTCGGCACCAACATGGATGTTGGTGCCCTTGGTCTTAGCCACAGCGGTGACCAGATCGGTAAACGGGGCTCGTCCACCAGAACAGCAGCCTCGGAGGCGGTCTTGTTCATTTTCCAGTTGCCAGCGATAATAGCCTTGCGCTTTGCCTTATCCATTGTTATTTTCTCCTTACCTTCGTAACTATTTACAAATTACCTGCACAAAAAGAAAAGATGCGGCGGCGTAAATGCCGCCGCACCCATTGTGATGCCGGAAAAATTATGCGTTCTGGATGACTGCGATGCCGGGCAGCTCCTTGCCCTCCAGATACTCCAGAGAAGCGCCGCCGCCGGTGGAGATGTGGGTCATCTTGTCGCCCAGACCCATCTGCTGCACAGCTGCTGCGCTGTCGCCGCCGCCGATGACGGTTGTAGCATCGCTCTCAGCCATAGCCTTGGCAACAGCCAGAGTACCGGCTGCCAGAGTGGGGTTCTCGAACACGCCCATGGGGCCGTTCCAGACAACGGTCTTGGAAGCCTTGACAGCGTCAGCAAACAGCTTCATGGTCTCGGGGCCGATGTCGCAGCCCTCCATGTCAGCGGGGATCGCGGTGACAGGCACCACGGTCACGTCCACAGGAGCGTCGATGGGATCGGGGAAGTCCTTGATGCAGACTGCATCCACGGGCAGCAGCAGCTTGACGCCCTTCTCCTTGGCCTTAGCCATCATTTCCTTGCAGTAGTCCAGCTTGGTGTCGTCGCACAGGCTCTTGCCCACTTCGTAGCCCTGAGCCTTGACGAAGGTGTAAGCCATGCCGCCGCCGATAATCAAAGTATCGACCTTCTCCAGCAGGTTGGAGATGACGTTCAGCTTATCAGCAACCTTGGCACCGCCCAGAATAGCGGTGAAGGGACGGACGGGGTCGTTGACGGCGTTGCCCAGATACTTGATTTCCTTCTCCATCAGGTAGCCGACAGCGGTATCCTTGATGTAGTCGGTGACACCTGCGGTGGAGCAGTGTGCACGGTGGCAGCTGCCGAAGGCGTCGTCCACATAAGCATCAGCCAGAGAAGCCAGCTCCTCGCTGAACTCGGGCATGTTCTTGGTCTCTTCCTTGCGGAAACGGGTGTTCTGCAGCAGAACGACGTCGCCGTTGTTCATAGCAGCCACAGCAGCCTTTGCGTTCTCGCCCACAACGTTGTCATCGTCAGCAAACACAACGGTCTTGCCCAGCTTTGCGCTCAGAGCCACAGCAACGGGAGCCAGGCTGAACTTAGCCTCGGGACCGTTCTTGGGCTTGCCCAGGTGGCTGCACAGGATGACCTTAGCGCCATCGTTGACCAGCTTCTGGATGGTGGGCAGTGCTGCGTTGATGCGGTTCTCGTTGGTGATGACACCGTCCTTCATCGGGACGTTGAAATCGCAGCGGACAAGCACCTTCTTGCCGCAGTAGTTCTGATCGTCGATCGTCTTCTTACCTAAACCCATGGTAAAAACTCCTCTCAAGTTATAATTCTGAACCAGAGTCTCGCTCACAATCGGGGCGTTGCCCCGTACAGTTACTATTATAAACAAAAACTGCGTGTATTGCAAGGATATGAGATAGATAATTGTTTAACAAACATTTGCCATTGTTGCACGGAAATGTGTCTATTTTGCCCGAAGTGCGGTTTTTTCTGCCCGCAGACGCCGGAAATGCTGTTTTCCTTCATGACAAAAGGGGTCGAAAAACGCCCACAGGCGTTTCTCGACCCCAAATAAAAATAATTTTTCCGCTGTTCCTGCGCAAAGCGAACGCGGAGCGCAGTTCAAATCGTCCGGCGGGGAGACGCAAGGCCTTACCCCCGTTCGATCTCCCCGTACAGCCACGCCAGCGCGTCCGAAAGACCGCCCAGCTCGTCGATGAGCTTTTCCTTTACGGCACGGCGTCCGTCCAGCACCGTGCCCATGTCCATGACCAGTTCCCCGGTGTGGAGCATCAGCTGGGTGTAGCGCTTTTCCGGCATGCCGCTGTGGGCGGCCACAAAGCCGGTGATGCGCTGCTGCATCTGCTCAAAGCAGTGCATGGTCTGCGGGACGCCTAAGATCAGCCCGGAGTGCCGCACCGGGTGCACCGTCATGGTGGCGGTGGGGACGATGAAGCTGTGCCGCGCGCTGACCGCCAGCGGGATGCCGATGGAGTGCCCGCCGCCCAGCACCAGCGTGGCGCTGGGCTTGGAGATGCTGGCGATCAGTTCTGCCAGCGCAAGGCCGGCCTCCACATCGCCGCCCACCGTGTTCAGCAGCACCAGCAGCCCCTCGATGCGGGGGTCCTCCTGCACCGCCACCAGCTGGGGGATGACGTGCTCGTACTTGGTGGTCTTTTGCCCCTGCGGCGCTTCGGTGTGCCCTTCGATCTGGCCGATGACGGTCAGGCAGTGGATGACATGACCGCCCCGGCTCAGGGTGACCGTGCCCAGATCCTCAATATCCTCTTTTTCCATCCGGTGCTGCTCTGCGGGGGTGTCTTTTGCCGTATCCATGCGCGTTCTCCTTCCGTAGCAGGGTCTTTGTGGGGTCAGTATCCCCCGGCTGCCGGGGAAGTATGCAGGAGAGCGAATACAAAAAACTTTGTGAATTTTTTGCTTTTTTACAAATAGGTATTTGACATTCGCCTTTCATGCTGTATACTTTAAATAATATAACAGGATAAAACGGAACATCTCTCTGCGCGCAAAGAAGCCCCTTGCATGGCGGCAGAAGCTGCAGCGCGTTGGGCAGAAAGGAGAATTTTGCTATGAACACCCCCCAGAAAGCATCGATCCCTGTGATCAAGCGTCTCCCCAAATATTACCGGTATCTGCGCTCCTTGCAGGCCGATGGCATTACCAGCATCTCCTCCCGGGAGCTGGCCTCTCAGATGGGCACCACCGCCTCGCAGGTGCGGCAGGACTTTAACTGCATCGGTGACGTGAACGGACGGCAGGGCATCGGCTACTCGGTGGAGAACCTGCTTTCCATTCTGGAAAGTCTGCTGTTCGGCAACGGCGACCGTCTGCCCACCATTCTGATCGGCTGCGGCCGCCTGGGCAAGGCTGTGAGCCGCTTTATCACCACCGACACCAACGGCTACAAGCTGATCGCGGCCTTTGACGTGGCCGAGAACGAGGTAGGCAAGGAGATCAGCGGTATCCGCATCCGGCACATTGACGAGCTGGAGGCCTTTTGCGAGGAAAACAAGCCCAAGGTGGCGGTGCTCTGTGTACCCCGTGATGGTGCACAGCAGGTCAGCGGACGGCTGGTGGATCTGGGCATCGAGGGCTTCTGGAACTTCTCCCACTATGACCTGTCGGTGTCGTACCCCAATGTGGTGGTGGAAAACGTCCATCTGGGCGACAGCCTGATGAGCTTGGGCTACCGTCTGCGCAATCAGGAGTGACGGCATGGCAAAATTGTATTTCCGCTACGGTGCCATGAACAGCGGCAAGAGCACGGCGCTGATGCAGGTGGCACACAACTACGAAGAGCAGGGCATGAAGGTGCTCATTTTGAAGCCGCAGGTGGATACTAAGGGCGGCGGAGAACTGGTGAGCCGTCTGGGCGTGCGCCGCAAGGCAGACCTGCTGATCCCGCCGGAGCTGGACGTGTTCGAAGCTGTGCAGGCGGCAAACGCTGCTTCCGGGCCGCTGGCCTGTGTGCTGTGCGACGAGAGCCAGTTCTTTACCCCGGAGCAGGCCGAGCAGCTGTTCATGATCACGGTAGATCTGAACATCCCGGTGATCTGCTACGGTCTGCGGGCAGATTTTTCCCTCAAGGGCTTCCCGGGTTCTACCCGTCTGCTGGAGCTGGCGCACACCATCGAGGAGATGAAGACCATCTGCACCTGCGGGCGCAAGGCCATCTGCAACTGCCGCAAGGTGAACGGACGGTTCGTCTTTGAGGGCGAGCAGGTAGCCATCGACCTTGAAAACGATGTGCAGTATGTCAGCATGTGCCCCCAGTGCTACTTCAAGGCACGGCGGGCGTTTTACGCTGCAAGGAAAAACTGAGATACTTTTATGTTGTATACAAGCCGCTGTACCGCGCCGGGTGCAGCGGCTTTTTTGCGTGATTTGCGGAAGGGGTTCCCCGCCAGAGTCTCCAACAGGCTGTATACAGACTGATATATCAATTTGTTGCATTTTGCGAGAGGAACTGATATATCAACCGGGCGGAATTCGCACGTTTTTTGCACTATTGATATATCAGTTCGGACCGGGCAGTTACTCGACGGAGGGGAGAGGGAATGGGAGAAGAAGAGAGCGACGGGGGACGGCAGAGCACAAAAAATTACAGGCGGAACGGTAAATGTAACAGGAATTATTGAGATTTTTCCTGTTCTGCCCTTGTTGCATCCCAGATTTTTATGCAAGTCATTGAAGTATACAAGTTGCACAGTTTTTCAGCGCAAGTTTATTCATTTCGGCAAGGACGTCGAATTGCACGCGAAAACAAGGGCAATATTTGTGCGTTTTTATCCCGTATCACTGTAATTTGCATCTTTCTTTTTTCAGTGGCTTTTGTTATCATAATTGTATACAAGGGGGCATGTGCAGGCCCCCTGCATGAAGATGTTTTCTATTAGGAGGAGAACAAAAATGAGCAAGGCAATTTCTCGTCGTAACTTCCTGATGGCTACCGGCGCTGTCGGTGCTGCAGGTCTGCTGGCTGCCTGCGGCAGCAAGCCCGCTGCTTCTTCCACCGCTTCTTCCGCTGCTTCTCAGGCCCCCGCTGCTTCCGCAGACGAGAGCCTGGCCCTGTCTGACGGCCCCGTCAACCTGAGCATCAGCTGGTGGGGCGGCGACAGCCGTCACGCTGCTTACCAGAGCGCTCTGGAGGCTTTCCAGGCTGAGCACTCCAACATCACCGTGGAGCCCACCTTCGCCGCATGGTCCGGCTGGGAAGAGAAGATGGCCGCTGCCTTCATCGCAGGCAACGCTCAGGATGTCTGCCAGGTGAACTGGAACTGGCTGTACAACTATTCTGCTGACGGCAGCAAGTTCGTGGACCTGAACACTGTTTCCAAGTTCCTGGATCTGACCCAGTGGGATGACGCTGCCATGGACGCCTGCTACGTTGCAAACAGCCAGCAGTGCGTGCCCGTTTCCATGACCGGCCGTATCTTCTACTGGAACATGACCACCTTTAATAAGGCTGGCATCACCGAGGTCCCCAAGTCTCTGGACGATCTGATGGCTGCCGGTAAGGCTTTCCAGGAGAAGCTGGGCGACGATTACTACCCCATGCACCTGGGCGCATACGACCGTATGATCCTGATGGTGTTCTACCTCGAGTCCAAGTACGGCAAGGACTGGGCAGATCCCGTTACCTCCACCCTGAACTACACCGAGGACGAGATCGCTGAGGGTCTGGCCTTCATCAAGAGCCTGGTGGACAACCACGTCATGATGAACCTGAAGACCTACTACTCCGCAAACTCTGATACCGCTACCCACCAGTCCAACGAGTGGATCACCGGTAAGATCGCAGGCATCTTCGAGTGGGATTCCGCTGCAAGCAAGTACTCCTCCGCTCTGGACGACAGCAATAAGGACGGCTTCACCGTCGGCGAGGAGATCAAGTTCGGCGATAACAACGGCGGCTTCTCCAAGGTGTCCATGGGTCTGGCTATCACCAAGACCTGCAAGAACGTTGCCGAGGCTGCTACCCTGATCAACTTCCTGCTGAACGAGGAGAAGGGCGCTTCCATCATGGGTTCTGAGTGCGGCATCCCCGCTTCCAAGGCTGGCCTGAAGTTCGCGCAGGACGCCGGCGCTGTCAAGAGCCTGGTTGCAGAGGCTAACGCCAAGGTCATGGCCTTCACCACCAACAAGCTGGATCCCCTGTTCGAGAACAACGACCTGAAGGCTTCCGGCACCGGCATCTATCAGGAAGTGTTCGACAACATCGACTACGGCGATCAGACCCCCGAAGAGGCTGTTGAGACCCTGCTGGACGGCATGGAGTCTGTCGGCTACACCATCGGCTAAGTTTATTGCACTGACAGCAGCCTGAACCGGCACCTATACTCTGAATGAAATAGGGGCATCTGCCGCCCGTACGACAGATGCCCTTGTTTTTTCGGAGAATGGTTATCAAACCTTGAATGAATTGTTGCCGGTCTGTGACCTGCTGCACTGTCTGCTTCAAATCCTGTAAAAGGAGGACTTCGGATGAAAAAAAGTAATGCGCCCGCCGGCGCACGAACTCCGTTCCAGAAATGGGTCGATAAGTATCAGGGCCTGTTTTATCTGATTCCCTGGATCATCGGCTTTCTCGTCTTTAAGGCGTTCCCCTTCGGTCAGTCGCTGTACTACAGCTTCACCGATATGAACTTCTTCAAGGACGGCACCAGCTTTGTTGGTCTGGCCAACTACATTACCGCATTCCACACCAGAAAGATCACCAAGGCGCTGATCATCACCTTCAAGTACGCCTTTATCACCGTGCCCCTGAAGCTGATCTTCGCGCTGTTCATCGCCTACATCCTGAACTTCAAGATCGCCTGCGTCAACCTGTTCCGCACTGTGTACTACATTCCCTCCATTCTGGGCGGCTCTGTGGCTATCGCCGTGCTGTGGAAGGCTGTGTTCAGCGTGGACGGTCTGCTGAACACCGTGGTGCGCGCTGTCACCTTTGGTGCGGTGCAGGGCCCCGAATGGCTGTCTGACCCCAACTACGCGCTGTGGATCATCTGCTTCTTGCGTATATGGCAGTTCGGTTCCGCCATGGTGCTGTTCCTTGCTGCACTGAAGGGCGTGCCCGCAGACCTGTACGAGGCTGCTACCATCGACGGCGCCGGCAAGTGGCGTCAGTTCTTCTCCATCACCGTTCCGATGATCACCCCCATCATCTTCTACAACCTGGTCACTCAGATCTGCCAGGCTTTCCAGGAGTTCAATGGCCCCTACATCATCACCAACGGTGGTCCCCGTGGTTCCACTACCCTGATCTCCCTGCTGGTTTACAACTACGCATTCAAGTCCTACGACATGGGCATGGCTTCTGCTCTGGCGTGGATCATGTTCATCATCGTCTGCATCCTGACGATCATTGCGTTCACCAGCCAGAAGAAGTGGGTCTACTACTCGGATGAAAGGTAAGGTGACCAATATGGGAATGAAAGCATCGAATAAGATCGCAACCTTCTTTAAGTACTTCGTGCTGATCCTGGTTGGTGTCATCATGATCTATCCTCTGCTGTGGATGATCAGCGCTACCTTCAAGGATAACAGCGAGATCTTTGCAGGCATCAGCCTGTGGATCAAAAAGCCTACGCTAGATGGCTACCGCAACGCCCTGAACAACTTCGGCGGCTCCATCAACATCCTGCAGGCCATGCTCAACACTTACAGCTATGTCATCCCCAAGGTGATCTGCACTGTGGTGTCTGCCTGTATTGCCGCTTACGGCTTTGGCCGTTTCGACTTCCCCGGCCGCAAGCTGCTGTTCAACATCATGCTGGCTACCCTGTTCCTGCCGCAGGTCGTGCTGAACGTGCCCCAGTACCTGCTGTACAACAAGTTCGGCTGGGTGGACAGCCCCTTCTATCTGGCCATCTGGGTGCACTGCGCATTTGCTACCGAGACCTACTTCGTGTATCAGCTGGTGCAGTTCATGCGCAACGTCCCGCGTGATCTGGACGAGGCTGCCGCCATTGACGGCTGCTCCTCTTTCCAGACTCTGTACAAGGTCATCGTGCCCATGCTGGGACCCGCTCTGGTGTCCTGCGCACTGTTCCAGTTCATGTGGAGCTGCAACGACTTTATGGGCCCGCTGCTTTACGTCAGCACCCCCGGCAAGTACCCCATGTCCCTGTTCGTCAAGCTGTCTATGGACGGTGATACCGGCTTTGCTTGGAACAAGATCCTTGCTCTGTCCCTCATCTCCATCCTGCCGCAGCTGATCGTATTCTTCTGTGCACAGGATCAGTTCGTTGAAGGTATCTCCGCAGGTGCCGTCAAGGGCTAATGCGCCATAAGAACATCTGACCAAGACCAACACCCCCTGTGCTGCTCCCAACGGATGGCACAGGGGGTGTTTTGGTTGATACATCATTTTGTCTGCTTCTTGCGGTACTGCAAAGGACTGATATCCATTACCTCGCGGAACACGCGGCGGAAGTGGGCGGCGCTGGCAAAGCCGGTCTGCTCGGCAATAGCGCTGATGGAAAGCTCGGTGGTCTCCAGCAGCTTCTGCGCAGCCTCGATGCGGCGGTTGTTCAGGTAGTCCACGATGGACTGCCCGGTCACCCGCCGGAACAGGCGGCTGAGATAGTAGGGGGAAAGGTAGAACCGCGCCGCCACCTCGGTAAGGGAGAACTTTTGCCGGTAGTTGGCGGCAAGGTAGGCACACACCTGCTCAATGGTCTCGTTGCGGGGGCGCGCTGCGGCGCTGCTCTCGGCAAGGCACTCCTGCTCGACATAGTGCAGGATGAGCAGCAGGTACAGCCCGCCGGGGTAGTCCTGCTCCGGCATGGCAGCGCGCATCATCTCCAGCAGGGTGCGCAGGCGGCGAACCCACGGCACCGGGCCGTACAGCACCGTTGCCTCGCCGGGCAAAAACAGCCGGGCAAAATCCCGCTGGGTGGCACTGCGCAGTTCGTGCAGGGCGCTGAGCGGAAAGCGGCAGCCCACCAGTTCCGGGACGGCTGCACCGGCGGCAGAGAGCACCGCGTCCCCCGCGCCCAGCAGCAGCGCACTGCCGGGGTTCAGCAGCAGATCGTTTTCTCCCATTTGCAGGGTGCAGCTGCCCTCGCTTACCAGCAGAAAGGTGCACGTCTCCTCGTCTGCCGTCAGCTCCAGCTTGCTGCCGTTCAGCCGCACGGTGTCCGCTTTTACCTTTGCATGGATCTTTTCCCGTTCCGCTTTCATCTTGCGCATCCTTTCCGGAAACAGCCCTCCCGGTGCCGGGAGAGCGCTTTTCCTCATGATACCACGTCTGCCCCGTGGGGGCAAGACAAACTCACAGGAGGTTATTTCGCATGAATCTGACCCTGATCCGTTCCATGACCCGCAGCGCCGTTTTCGAGCTGGAAAACGAGCAGTGCTACCGTCCGGCACACCCCTTTACCGTTGCCCTGAACGGCAAGACGGTGTACGAGGCCTGCAACACCAATGTATTTTCCCTGTTCTCCCTGCTGCCCGGCACCACCTATACGGTGGAGGTGCAGGCCGAGGACGAGACCCTGAAGCTGGATTTCACCACCGAGGCCGAGACCTTCTTTGTGGATGCTGCCCGCTATGGTCTGGTGGCTGACGGCGAGACCGACAACACCGTGCGGCTGCAGGCGGCGCTGTCCACCTGTCCCAAGGGCGGCACAGTGTATGTGCCTGCCGGCCGTTACCGCACCGCCAGCCTGTTCATGAAGAGCAACACCACCCTGTATCTGGAAAAGGGCGCGGTGCTGCTGGGCGACAACGACCGCACCCATTACCCCATCCTGCCCGGTGTGCTGCCCAGCGAGAACGAGGTGGACGAGTACTACCTGACCGGCTGGGAGGGCAACCCGCTGGACAGCTTTGCAGGTCTTTTGAACATTACGCAGGTGCATGACGTGGTGGTGACCGGCGAGGGCACGTTGGACTGCGATGCCGAAAACGGCGACTGGTGGGTGAACCCCAAGGTCAAGCGCATCGCATGGCGTCCCCGGGCCGTGGCTGCGGTGGACAGCGAGAACGTCTGCCTGCACGGTATCACGGTGCAGAACAGCTATTCGTGGACCATCCACCCCATCTTTGTCAAGCACCTCGACCTGCTCAACTTCAACATCAACAACCCCTACAACGCCCCCAACACGGACGGCATCGACCCCGAGAGCTGCGAGTATATCCGCATCATCGGCATGAACATCCATGTGGGCGATGACTGCATCGCCATGAAGGCCAGCAAGGTCTTTCTGGGCATGAAACTGAAGCGCAGCTGTGAGCATACCGTCATCCGCAACTGCCTGCTGGACAAGGGCCATGGCGGCATCGTCATCGGCAGCGAGATGAGCGGCGGCGTGAAGGACATGGTAGTGACCCAGTGCCTGATGGACCACACCGACCGTGGTCTGCGCGTCAAGACCCGCCGGGGCCGCGGCAACACCGCCGTCATTGACGGGCTGGTGTTCCGTAACGTGGAGATGCGGGGCGTCAAAGCACCCTTTGTCATCAATATGTTCTACTTCTGCGACCCGGACGGCCACGGCCCCTATGTACAGTGCCGCGAGCCGATGCCGGTGGACGAGTACACCCCCAAGCTGGGCAGCCTGACCATGGAGAATATCGTGGCCACCGATGCCCAGTTTGCAGGCTGCTATTTCGATGGCCTGCCGGAGCAGCCCATTGAGCGGGTAACCATGCGGGATGTGAGTATCACCTTTGACCCCAACGCCAAGGAGGGACAGGCGGCCATGGCCGACAACCGTCCGCTGGTGAAAAAGCTGGCCATCTATGCCGAGAACGTCAAGGAGATCGACCTGCACAACGTGAAGATCGAGGGCTACGAGGGCGAGCGGCTGCACTTTGCCAACGTAGGACATTTTGAGGAGGACTGACCCATGACCCATGAAGAGATCCTGTCCATGCTGGGCGACTATGTGGACTACCTGATCGCCAATTCCAGCGCCGAGGCACCGATGTGGAACATCGAGAAGGTGCGCAGCGGCAAGCCCAACAAGTGGAACTACATCGACGGCTGCATGATTACCGCCTGCCTGAGCCTGTACAAGACCACCGGTGACGAGAAGTATCTGGAGTTTTCCAAGGAGTTTATCGACTACTTTGTGCAGCCGGACGGCTCCATCAAGACCTACGACCCCAAGGAGTACAATCTGGACAACGTGAATCAGGGCAAGAATCTGTTCATTCTGTATGACATCTACGGGGACGAGAAGTACCGCAAGGCCATCGACACCATCCGCAGCCAGCTGCTCACCCAGCCCCGCACCAAGGAGGGCAACTTCTGGCACAAGGACATCTATCCGTGGCAGGTGTGGCTGGACGGCACCTATATGGCACAGCCCTTCTACATGGAGTACGAGACCCGCTTCAACAAGATGCAGGGCTGCATCGACAGCTACAAGCAGTTCATGAACATCAAAAAGCACATGCGGGACGAAAAGACCGGCCTGTACTACCACGGCTACGATGAGAGCCGCCAGATGTACTGGGCAGACCCCGAGACCGGTTGCAGCCCCAACTTCTGGCTGCGCGCCATGGGCTGGTTCCTTGTGGCAATGGTGGATGTGCTGGAGCGCATGGACGAGCAGCTGTACAACGAGTACCGCGGCATCATGGCCATGCTCAAACAGGCTGTGGAGGACATGCACAAGTTCCAGGACGAGCAGACCGGGATGTTCTGGCAGGTCATCGACCACCCGGAGGCCGAGGGCAACTATCTGGAGACCAGCGGCACCGCCCTGTTTGCCTATGCCGTACTCAAGGGCGTGCGTCTGGGCTATCTGCCCAAACGCATGGCTGCATGGGCGGAGAAGGCTTTCTACGGCACCTGCGACCGGTATCTGTCCAAGAACCCGGACGGCAGCTTGCAGCTGGACGGCATCTGCCTTGTGGCGGGTCTGGGCGGCAAGGATCACCGTGACGGCTCTCTGGCCTACTACTTCAGCGAGCCGGTGGTCTGCAATGACGCCAAGGGCGTAGGCCCGCTGGTGCTGGCCTATACCGAAATGATCGCGCGCAAGTAACCAAAAACGGGATACAGCAAGGCTGAGCAGCTGCAAAAAGTGGCTGCTCAGCCTTTTTGCGTGTCTTTTTTGCCCCCTTGCATAAACTGCCCGCCGCTGTCCCACACTAAGCCCAGAAAAGTTCCCGTATACAAAACGAACAGATGGGAGTAACAAGCATGGAGCAGATCAAAAAATTTCTGCACGGCAAGGGCTTTGCTCTGCTGCTGACCGCAAGCCTGCTGGCTGCGGCTGCGGCAGGGGTGTGGGCGGTGCGTGCCCTGCGGGCAGAACTGCAAAAAAGTCTGGATGGACTAAACGCCCCCGGCACCACCCAACAGACCACCCCGGAAACAGAACCGGACTGGGACGCACAGGAGGATACCACATGGCAGCAGCCCGTGACCGACGTTGCAAACAGCAAGACCGATGTGCCGCAGCAGACGCCCTCTGGGGCATCCTCTGGTGCGCAGTCTGGCTCTGGTTCGCTGCGCGAACCCTCGGCACTGCAAGGCGCATCCTCGCCTGCCAGCAGTTCGGCGCAGCCTGCCGCCGCGCCCTCTATGCCGGGGCGTGTGCTCAACGCCTTCAGCGGCGATGAGCTGGTGTATAACAAGACCCTTGGAGACTGGCGCACCCACAACGGTGTGGACTATGCCTGCACGCAGGGTGCTGCGGTGGCGGCACCCGTGGCGGGCAAGGTGGTCTCTGCCGGGGCAGAGGGCAACTGGGGCACCGTGGTGGTGCTGGAAGATGCCGCTGGCCGCTGCTGGCGACTGTGCGGCGTGGCAGACCCTGCCGTAAAGGCCGGGGACACCGTGACCGCCGGGCAGAAGCTTGGCACGGTGGGCACTGTCGGCTGCGAGTGCGCCGAGGAGAGCCACATCCATGTGGAGGTAAAGCGGGGCGAAAGCTACCTTGACCCGGCAAAGCTACCGGAGTAAGCAAACCATAAAAGGGGCTGCAACAGCGGCTCCTTTTTTGCTGTGTCAGACGGTACGGCGTTTGCAGCAGCCAGAGAACCAGCGCCGAAAGCACCCCGGCTGCCAGCAGTACATCTGCGGGGTGTGCGGCCCAGTGCTGGAAGGCAATGCCATAGGCTGCCTGCCCGATGGGCTGGGTCAGGCAGGCCAGCACGGTGCAACAGGCGGTAGTTTTGCCCAGCTGTGCCTGCGGCACCAGCACTTGCAGCTGCGCAAAGAACCATACATTGAACAGCGCTGCCACGGCCATAAACACGGCCCCCAGCACCAGAATGCTGCCGAACTGCAGCACTGACACCCGGAGGGCAAGACCCAGCGCGGCGCACACGCCGCTGAGCGCCGGCAAAAGAGGTGTGCCGCTGCGGATGGGATAACGGACAAAGACGGTTCCGGCCAGCACGCCGCCCAGAATGCCGCCTGCGCTCAGCACCGCCTGCACAAGACCGAGGGAGGCATCACTTTTCTGCAGGGTCTGTACCACCAGCACCGGAACACCTACGGTGAGGGCGGGGACTTCCAGCAGGTTTACAGCCGCCATGGCGGCAGCTAACCGCAGCACCGCAGCCTGCCCGGTGAGGAACTGCGCACTTTCCCGCAGGTCGGCCCACAGAGAACGGACGGAGAGCTTTGTGTCATATGGGACATCCTGTGGGATGCGCAGACAGAGCTCCATCCCGGCAGAAAGTGCAAAGCAGCAGCCGCAGAGCACCAGCAGACCCCGGATGCCGAGGTGCTCCAACAGAACAGCACCCAGCAAGGGACCGAGAAGCTCGTCCACGGTATCCACCAGTTGGATGACTGCGTTGCCGCGCAGCAGCTGGGTGCCGTTCAGTAGCAGAGGCAGGCAGGCGCGTACCACGGGCTGGTAAAGCCCCTGAATGGCGTACAGACTGCCCAGCACTGTCAGGACCAGCGGAAGCAGGGGCAGATGCGGCAGTCCGGCAGCGGCTGCAGCCGCAATACCGGCGGTCACCAGATCCAGCAGTGCCATCAGGCGGGCTTTACGGCAGCGGTCTGCCAGTGCGCCGCCGGTCAGCATTCCAGCAAGGGCGGGCAGCATGGCCAGAGCGGTGATGCCGCCGTACAGCGCGGCAGAACCAGTCTGCCGCAGCAGATACAGCGGCAACGCAAACCGCAGGGCGGCATTGCCGAACAGGGAGACGATCTGTCCAAGGACGATAAGGATAAAAGTGTTCATGGAAACCTCCTGCTTTTTTATTTACAGACTGCTGGTCTGTATTTACATACAAAAAAAGGCGGAGCGTTCCGCCCGGGAAATTCAGTCTTTGACCGGTGTGCACAGCTGCACCAGCTGTTCGGCCTGTGCATCCGTCAAAAGATCCAGCCCAAGTGCATGGGTCATTTGCTGAAACACGACGTTCCGCGCCCGCTGCTCGGTCGGTGTGGTGGGGCGCGTCTGGGGAGAAAGCCAGATGTCTGCCAGCACGAACAGCGCTTCGGCCAGCGCATTGGCATCGGTGGTGTGGATGGAGCCGTCCGCCATGCCCTGCCGGATCATGGGTGCAATACACTCCGGGGCTAAATGCGCTTCAATGTTGGTCAGCTCCATGGCAAGGAACTGCGGGTTGCTGCACAGGTGCGGCAAAGTCTGCGCGATCTGCTGCTGCCGCTGCCCGGCAAAGGATGCTGCAAACACCGCCTGCGCGATCTCCTCCTTGGAGCGGAAGTGATGGTACACCGCCCCTTTGGAAAGCTTTGTGGCATCGATGATGTCCTGCAGGGTGGTATTCTGGTAGCCCTTCTGGAGGAAGAGCAGGGCGGCGGCGTCCAGGATCTTTTCAACGGTCTGTTCCGGGTATTTGTTGCGCGGCATGGCGGATGCTCCTTTTTACAAACTAACGGTCTGTAAAAAGAATACAGCAGCCCGGCGGCTTTGTCAAGAGGGGGAGAACCGAAAATCCATTCATTTCCTGCGGCGCTGCATTGCTTTTGCGCTTTGTTTCTGGTATGATACAATAGAATCAACAGGCGATTTTGGGAGGATGACAGATGGCAAGGGTTTTGATCGTGGGAGCCGGGGCAGCCGGACTGATGGCGGCGGGTGCTGCCGTGCGGCAGGGACATCAGGTAACGGTGCTGGAGCATACCGAGAAGCCCGGGCAGAAGATCCTTGTCACCGGCAAGGGGCGCTGCAACGTGACCAACGACTGCCCGGCAGAGGAGTTTTTGCGCCATGTGCGCACGAACCCGCGCTTTTTGTACTCCTCGCTGGGAGCGTTTCCCCCGGCAAAGACCATGGAGCTGTTCGAAGGCCTTGGCGTGGAGCTGAAGGTGGAGCGCGGCCGCCGGGTGTTCCCGGTATCGGATAAGGCCGAGGAGATCCGGCAGGCATTGCTGCGCTATGCGCAGGACGCCGATATCGTCTACGACGGCGCAAAAAAGCTGCTGCTGGAGGACATCGTGCCGGAGGCAGAGCCTGCCCCGGCGGCAGCGGAAAACCCGCGCCACCCCAAAAAGAAAAAGGCGGGTCCGGCGCTGCGCTGCGTGGGCGTGCGGGGCACTTCCGGCCGGGAATACCGGGCAGACGCTGTGCTGGTGGCCACCGGCGGCGTAAGCTACCCCACCACCGGCTCTACCGGCGATGGCTACAAGCTGGCGCAGCAGGCGGGGCACACCCTTGTGGAGCCGGTGCCCAGTCTGGTCAGCCTTGTCAGCCGCGACCCGGACTGCAAAAAGATGATGGGTCTGGCTCTGAAAAACGTCACCCTGACCCTGCTGGAGGACGGCAAAGCCATCTTTGACGAGCAGGGCGAGATGCTGTTTACCCACTTTGGCATCAGCGGGCCGCTGACCCTGAGCGCGTCCAGTCATCTGGGGGACATGAAAAAGCACAGGTACATCGCGGAGATCGACCTGAAGCCCGCCCTGGACGAGGAGAAGCTGGACGCCCGGCTGCTCCGGGAACTGGGGGACAACGCCAACAAGGATATGCAGAACGTGATGGGCAGCCTGGTCCCCCGGCTGATGGTGCCGGTGGCCCTCCGGCTGGCGGATATCCCACCGGACCGGAAGGCCCACGACGTGACCCGGGGGGAGCGGCGGCGTCTGCTGGAGACCCTGAAGGGCC
>OHTN01000525.1_pt1 | contig 17121 bp, 18 predicted proteins | sample 1578971 | NCBI WGS metagenome assembly OHTN01 (sample SAMEA3879509, study PRJEB24766) | human gut metagenome | biome: human-associated habitat; feature: feces | place: USA | collected 1985/1987 | reverse complement strand
TTACATACCGCGGTAAAGACCGTTACATGCCGCGGTAAAGGTCGTTACAATAAGGAGTAAAAGCCGTTACATACGGCGGTAAATGCTTTTACATTTTACAATAAACAGTCGGTAAATGCTATTTGTTGATTATCAGTAAATTAATAAAAACCATCAGCGATCTTTAGTTCATTTCTGTGCGGATAGGAATGAAATGATGATTTATCAGTTCGCTTTTGATAGTACCGCTTAATCATTTGCTCCATTTCTTATCCATAATGAGCATAATTCAAGGCTTGATTCCAAAGATAAATATACAAATTATACATTCATGTATAATACATCTATGTATAACTTTGTTTGAAATATGTGCAAAACACTACTTTTTGTACCTGTTCTGGTAATGATTTGTATTCTTCCCTGCTTTTTCAATGTTTGCAGTTACAACATCCACATTCATCTCCGTGCTTATGTTCCGCCAATATGCGATGCGGCAGAGCTCCATGTCCCAGCAGTTCTATCGGGCAATTGAAGTTCCGTTCCAGCCATTCTTCGCTTACACCCGTATCGGGATGGTAATCTAGCGTCTCATTCACGCAGGCGATGGATTTCACCTGTTGCAGCACTGTGCCGATGTCATGGCTGACAAGAATGATAGCGCAATCATGGTTAATCTCAGCCAGCAATTCGTAAAGCCGGGCTTCGAAGCGCTTGTCTATATACGTACTGGGCTCGTCGAGGACAACAAGTGCAGGATCGGAAATGATGGCACGTCCTAGTAGGGCACGTTGTAATTGTCCGCCACTCAATGCACCGATAGCACGTTTTTCCAGACCTTCCAATCCCATGCGGGCAATCACTTGCCGGGCTTTTTCCCGATGCGTCGCAGTGAAGCGTGAAATCAGTGACTTTTGTGAACTGAGTCCTGAAAGAATCACTTCTTCCACTGTTATAGGAAATTTACGGTCAATGCTATTGTATTGGGGTAAATACCCCATTTTTAGAACGGAGCGATTGGCTGTCAGTGCCGGGCGTTGCGCTGCGCTTCCCTGCTTGTCACTTGTCACGAATCGCTTATCACTATATAAAATTTCTCCTGCTGTAGGTTTCAGCAGGCCGAGAATACACTTGATGAGCGTTGTTTTTCCACCACCGTTGGGGCCGATGATACCCAGAAAATCCCGGTCGTAAACGGTGAGGTTTACATTACGCAGCACTGTACGGCTATCATAACCGGCGCTGAGATTTTTTATTTCGATAAGTGGCGTATTCATTTCTTTACTCTATTTACAGTCTCCGATTACTTCTTAACGACCAGTTCTCTGGCAATGTTCAACATCTCTTCTTCCCAATCGTAAGAAAGCGGATTGATAGGAACTACCTTCGTACCTGTTTGTTTTGCTATGATTTCTGCATTGCGACGGTCGAATTCGGGTTGTACGAAGATGACACGTACCTTCTCCTCCTTGCAGGTATCTATCAGGTTTTTGAGATGGGAGGGAGAGGGCTCTTTTCCATCTTCTTCAATAGAAATCTGATGTAAACCGTAGTCGCGCGCAAAGTAGGACAATGCCGGATGATAAATCATAAAGGCACGGTCCGCATTGGGGGCAGAGAGCATGTGGCAGATAAGGCTGTCGGTATGTTCTATTTGATTGCAGAGGTTTTTATAACGCTCCATGTAGGTTTCTTCATTATTCTTGTCGATGGTACACAGGGCATTTACAATGTTTCCGGCAATAATTTGCGCATTGTAAGCGGAACTCCAGATATGTGGCTCTACGCCGAGAATGTGGTGTTCATCTTTCTGGATAGAATCGTGGGCATGCGCTTTGTCGTCGCCGTGATGGTGGTGGACGTGAGAGGAATCAAAAATCAAATCGATACCGCGGGAAGTGTCGAAGAACTGCAAATGTGGCGCATTATCTGTCAGCTTATCCATCCAGGTTTGTTCAAAACCGATATAGCCGATGCGGAAGTAAGCTTTACTCTTGGCAAGATCGACAAGTTGCTGCGGAGTAGGGTCATACGTTTCCGGACTGCTACCTTTGGGTACCATGCTGACAACGTTGAAGTTATCTCCTGCGATGGCTTCGGTGAAGTAGCGTAACGGTTCGATGGTAACAGTGATGACAGGTTTATCGTCTTCATTCTTATTTTGAACGCTGTTATTCTTGCAAGACATGGCAAGCAAAGCAGCGAGGATGTACAGGAATGTTCGTTTCATTTCTTTCTTTATTATATTTATGGTTTCCAATATTTGTTGTAGTAACGCTTTAAAAATAGTCTGGTACATCAATGATAATTTTTCTCCTATTGGGAAAAAATATTTTTCCGGTAGGAGAAATATAACACCCATTTATACCAAGTTATTTTTAATGATTACATAACTTAGTTGTTTGTTCTCTTGGTTGCTCTCAGTATTTCCCGTTTTCCGTCCGGAGGCCCCGGAAGGCGTTCCACAAGAAACCCGATAGCTTGCAACATACGGCGGATAACACCTTTGGCGCAATACGTCGTTAATATTCCCCCTATATTCATAGATGCGTAAAGTGAGTGAAATAGCTGCTCGTTCCACATTTCAGGTTGCTTTTCGGGGGCGAAGGCATCGAAATAAACGAGATCGGGATTTAATGATAAAGTACTCACTGTATTTGCATCTGCCTGTATTTTTCGCAGAGTGAAGTACGTGGATATTCTCACATCCTCTTCCCATGGTGCAGTATGTAACTGCTTAAACAGCAGGTTGTCACTATATCCCAATACATCGACTTCTTCCCAGGCAAGAGGATAAAGTTCAATACCGGTATAGTGTACGGGACGCTTTTCTTGTTCGGCAGCTTCCAGTGTAAGCAGGGCATTCAGCCCGGTACCGAAACCTATTTCCAGAACATGCGGCTGGGGTGCAGCCGAAGCTTTCAGTCCCATATCTATAAAGATGTGCTGCGACTCTGTACGCGCTCCTTTCACCGAATGGTAATGTTCATTCAGTTCCGGCACAAACAGCGTTGCACTTCCGTCTTCCGTATGTTCTATGATTCGTTTCATAACTCTTAAAACATTGATATTACTCCTTGCAATGCCAACAGCATCAAGATGTATCGCACCAGCTTTCCGGCAAACATGGATGAGGTAGTCAGCCATACATTGCTGCGCATGAAACCCAGCGCAATGGCTATTGCCTCGCCCACAAAAGGCAGGAATGCAAAGAAAGCCATCAGAGCACCTTTTCCTTGCAGGAAAGCTTGCATCTTGTCTACTTTCTCCTTTTTTACTTTAAAATATTTCTCTATCCAGTCTATCTTACCCAAACGCCCCATGTAGTAGCACGTCATACCGCCTATTGTGTTCCCCAATGTAGCAGAGAGGACACACATGGCAGGATTCAGCCCCACTTTCACCAGTGCTATCATTACCAGTTCCGAACTGAACGGAATGATACTTCCCGCCAGTAAAGCGGAGATGAAAAGACCGAAATAGCCCCAGTCTATCAGGAGTTGAACCAGTGAATCTACAAAAGCGTCCATATATTAAATCCGAATAAAAGTACAAGCCCTGCGAGGGCACAAATGAAAAACACATTGGAAGCCCGACTGTTCGTCAGCACCACGAAATGTCCTGTCAGGATACTGACACCTATCAGCAGCAGAGGCAGGAGATGAACCGTCAAAACCGGTTGTAACAGGATATAGGCAAAGATGCAGAAGCTCAGAAAAATAAGAAAATGCAGATAACTGCGGGTACGTATCTTATCTTCGTAACCTGCCACCAGACAGTGGATGGAACTGACTAGGTATAATACGAACAGATAGCCCAATGTAGCTATTTCCCACAAGGGGAAGTCCCAGAGATTAATAGGGTGGAATGTTGCCAGTTCGATGAAAGGCTGGTAAAATAAGCCCATTTCATCGTAGAAGTAAGCATGTCCCAATAGAAACCAGTAGGGTAAAGCCCAACCGACCAGACTGCCGAAAAAGCTCTTTGGAGTGAGTGCCTGAAAACTGTGTGCACCTATCCAGTAGAGGGGAATAAACAGTGTCAGTTGTGGGAAGAACAGACTACCCAACCCGATAAAGAGGAACGAATAGAACATAGTGCCTGCCGGACGGGAATGTTGGTAGCCCTTGAACAGGAAGAACAGAGATATAAGAAATGCTATCGAGGCAAAGTCCCCGGCATAAACTGGATGCAGGGCCGGACAAACGGATATAAACAGGAAATAAATGGCCGTTTGTACGGATGCCCGCATACGGATGATGGCAAAAGTATTGTTTAGTTCTATCAGGAAGTAACCGACGACGCCATAGAAGATGAAACTTAAAGGTGTACTTGCCCATGCCGGAATATATCCATCTATGATAGTATCCCACAGGGGATAATTACTTTTTATTACCGGAACTTCAGGCAATAGAATAGAGGTCAGTATCCAGCAGAATAGTGACAAGAGGATGGCAGCGGGCAGTGTGAAACGTCCCGCTGTGATCCGGTTCTGTAGTCGTTTACTTCGTATCATAATATTAATTGTGGTAAGGTGATAGGGTGATAAAGTGATAATATCACCCTATCACTCTATCACCTTATCACTCTTTTAAAGGTCGAAGCCGATGTCACGGCGGAAATATTTCTTGTCGAATTGAATCATTTCCGCAACTTTATAACTCTTGGCAAGGGCTTCTTCTTTGGTTTCACCATACGAACATACGGCAATCACGCGTCCGCCGTTTGTTGCCACCTGGCCGTCTTTCATTGCTGTTCCGGCATGGAAGAGAATACTGTCTGTAGCGGCAGCTTCTTCAAATCCGGTCATTACTTTACCTTTCTCGTAAGCTTCGGGATATCCGCCGCTGACGAGCATGACGCAAGCAGCCGTACGCGGGTCCATTGTCAATGTCTTTGTATCGAGGTTCACGTCGCGTACACCTTCCAGAAGTTCCACGAAGTCGCTCTGTACACGTAGCATGACGCTTTCTGTTTCGGGGTCTCCCATGCGGACATTATATTCTATGACCATCGGTTCGCCTTTCACACGGATCAGTCCGAGGAAGATGAAACCTTTGTAAAGGATGTCTTCTTCTTGCAGTCCGCGGATAGTGGGCTCAATGATACGGGTACGCACTTTTTCCATAAATACCTCGTCGGCAAAAGGAACGGGAGTCACGCTTCCCATACCACCGGTATTCAGACCTTTGTCACCTTCGCCGATGCGTTTGTAATCTTTGGCAACGGGCAGCACTTTATAGTTCTTGCTGTCTGTCAGCACAAATACGGAGCACTCGATGCCGCTGAGGAATTCTTCGATAACTACCGTGGCACTGGCCTGACCGAACATACCACCAAGCATTTCTTTCAGTTCCTTTTTGGCTTCTTCGAGTGTAGGAAGGATCAGTACGCCTTTTCCTGCGCAAAGACCGTCGGCTTTCAGCACATAGGGTGCTTCAAGGGTTTCAAGGAAAGCGAGTCCTTCTTCCAGATTTTCGGCATTGATGCTTTTGTAGCGGGCGGTGGGGATGCCATGACGTTCCATGAAACCCTTGGCAAACTCCTTACTGCCTTCCAATTGGGCACCCTTGGCAGTAGGGCCGATGATGGCGATATGTTGTGTGGCGGCGTCTCCGGTAAAGTTGTCGTAGATACCTTCTACCAACGGATCTTCGGGACCTACCACAATCATATCTACTTTTTCTTTCAGGGCGAAAGTTTTCAGGGCAGTGAAGTCGGTAGCTTTGATAGCTACATTCTCGCCTACTGCACTGGTACCGGCATTACCGGGGGCGATAAAAAGTTTCTCTACTTTCGGGCTTTGGGCTATTTTCCATGCCAGAGCGTGCTCGCGGCCGCCGCTTCCTAATAATAATATCTTCATCTTTATATTTCGTTTAATTTATTGCTTCTATTTTATTTTATAAATTGTCTTCAAAATATCTTGTTATCTTCTCATGCAGATGTACTCGGTCACGTCCTATGACATTGTGCTTATGCGTGGGATAAATGAATAAATCGGGATACGTGCGTGCATCCACACAGGCTTTTATGAACGAAAGTGTGTGTTGTGGCACACAGGTATCGTCATGGTCATCGTGAATCAGCAATAGATGTCCTTTCAGATTGCCTGCCAGATTCTTCAGGTTGCATTGTTCGTAACCTTCCGGATTGCTTTGCGGCGTATCCATGTAGCGTTCTCCGTACATAATTTCATAATATCCCCAGTCAATAACCGGACCGCCTGCAACACCTACTTTGAATATCTCCGGATAGCGGAGCATCAGGGCCGTAGTCATGTGTCCGCCAAAGCTCCATCCGTGTACACCGATGCGGTTGCCGTCTACGTAAGGCAGGCTTTTCAGGAATTCCACACCTTTCACCTGGTCTTTTCCTTCTTCGATGCCGAGATGGCGGAAGGTGACGTTTTCAAATTCAAGACCACGGTTATCGCTTCCGCGGTTATCGAGGGTGAACATGATATAACCTTTGTTTGCCATGTAGATGTCCCAGCCGCGTGCACCGTTTTGCCAGCCACCGGTGACCATCTGTGCGTGCGGACCGCCGTATACATAGATGATAGTGGGGTATTTCTTTGCCGGGTCGAAGTCTGCGGGTTTCACAAGGCGGTAGTAGAGGTCGGTCACGCCGTCGGCCGCCTTGATGGTACCGGTTTCTATATTTGGCATAGTGAAGCCCTTGAACGGATTTTCTGCTGTAAGCAGTGTATATTCCCGATGTTTTTTCGGGTTGGCAGACATTATCTTTATGCTACGGGGGCAAGTGGGCGAAGAAGATTTGTCAATGAGATGGGTACCCATAAAGCCGGATAGCTGTGCCGAATGAATTCCTTCAGAGTTTCCTAAAAGGCTTCGTTTACAGTCCTTCAGACTGACAGAGTAAATATTGCTTTGCAGAGGAGAAGTTTCGGTACTCTGAATAATGACGTGCTGCGTCTGCCGGTTGAATCCTAATACTTGTTGTACCAACCATTCGCCTTGGGTCAGTTGCTTCAGCAATTCTCCTTTTACATTGTATAGATAGAGATGATTGAATCCGTCACGCTGGCTTTGGTAGATAAACTTGTTGTTGTCCCATGGCAGGAATACGATGGGGTGTTGAGGTTCTACGTATTTGGGATGCGTTTCCTCAAAGAGAGTAGCCATTAATTCACCGGTCTCGGTGTTGTATTGGCATAGTTTGGCATGATTCTGGTCGCGGTTCAATTCGATAAGATAGATGCTTTTGGCATCCGGAGCCCAACTGATATTGGTGAAATAACGGTCTGTGGGATCACCTGTGTTCAGATAGACCGTTTTCTGTGTTTCGGTGTTATAGATGCCTACCGTTACTTTATGGCTTGTCATGCCTGCCATAGGGTAACGTACATTATTCAGTTCACCTATGCGTGCTGTGATGTCTACCAATGGATATTGTGTTACCATGCTCTCATCCATCCGGTAGAAAGCGAGCAGGTTTCCCTGGGGACTCCAATAGGTACCTTTGTTGATACCAAATTCATTGCGGTGTACGCTTTGGCCGCATACGATACCTTCAGCTTCGGTGGTTACCTGACGAGTTTGTCCGTCATTGGTCATTACGTAGAGATTGTTGTTGAGTGTATAGGCCAAGTGGCGGCTCACTTCGTTCCAATCTTCATTGGCAGCTTGGGCGGGACACGGTTGGTTCCAAATTAACTCTTTCTTTTTCCAGTCGATAAGTACGCGGTATTTACCGGTGTTCAGCAAAAGGAGTGGGTCTACTTGGAGCAGAATTCCAATAACAGCACTGTGGGGAGTATTGATGGTCTTTGCGGAGTAGAAGTTACGCAACTTTCCTAACTCTTTTTCTGCCAATAGCTTATTGGCCTCTTTCAGGGTAATGACTGTGAAATTTTCTCCTGCTTTTGCTCCTACTCCATTTACTGCCCAGATGCCTTTTATACTGTCGATACCCAATTCTAAGCATGCGGCATCACCATACCACTGATACCATTTGTTTTCAGCAATGCGATAGGTTTCTCCGCCAGGAAGCAAATCTTCCAGCGTTGGTTTCTTTAAAACTTGTGCCATAACGTTTGTTGCAAAGAGAGTGGGTAACGCCAATAGCGCTATTCCCATCCATTTACAGATTATCTTCATGTTCATAGTCATTTATTGTCATTCTCTTTTCTGAATCCTTTTATTTCTATTCTGTCCATCGGAGTGCTTTTCACTTGTATTGCAGCACTCAGCTTTGCGAAGGCGGAGAAGAGCTCGTCGAATTGTTTCTCGTAACTGTCTCTGTCGGAAGTGACGTCTTCTTCCAAATATTCAATACGCTTTCTCAGTTCTTCAAGCTCTTGCTTTGGGACGTGGGAGAGAAGATATTGTCGCATACGGACGAAGGCGCGCATGATGTTGATGTTGACTTCGATGGCTTTGGGACTCCGGAGGATACCGGAAAGCATGGCGACGCCTTGTTCGGTGAAGGCGAAAGGGGAGTAGCGGGTACCGCCTTTGTTTGAGATTGCAATTTGCAACCTCAAACTGGAAATCAGACAGTTAACTTCTTCGTTTGATAATTGGAACATAAAATCTTCAGGAAATCGCTCTGCATTTCTTCTTACCATTTGTTTGAGGTATTTTGTTTCTATCTCATACATCTCCGCCAAATCAAAGTCCAGCATCACCTTCTGACCTCTGATTTCGTATATCTTATTATCTATAATAATTAGATCATCCATTTATGCCTTGTCCTTTTAAGGTCGCAAATTGCGACCTTATATTGTCTACCAATAAGTTATCTTCTACTTCCCTGACTTGAACTCCCAATTTGGAATATCAAGTTGATACTTGTAACTTATCTCTTTTATGTTTTGTCAGTTTGAGGTCACAATTTGTGACCTCAAACTGTTTATCAGCAACTTACTCCCCGTCTTCCCTCTTTCTCGGCTTAAACTCCCTTTTCGGCTTAAACTCTCCGCTTCCTCCCGGACGGCGTTCCCTGTCGAACGGTTTCCGTTCCCGGTCTCCATCCTTGCGGAACTCCCTCGGCTTGAACTCACCTCTCGGCCTATCTTCTTTTGAACCAAACTCACGGGGTTTGCTGTCTCTTGGTCTGAACTCCCTCGGTCTGTCGTCTCTGGATTTGAATTCGCCCGGTTTACGAGATTCCCTTGGTTTGAATTCTCTCGGTTCTCTAGACTTGAAGCCGGATTCTTCGTTTTCGCCTTCGCCCTCACCTTCCTGCTTCTTGAACTCCTTATACTTTCCGTCGAAAATCTCGTATTTACGGAATTCACATTCCAGTGCACCGTTGAACAAAGGTATCTTGGCGGTCGGTTTCAGTCCTATCTGGTCGAAGCACTCTTCACGGTAAGAAAGCACCCATGCCGTGTTTCCGATGAAAGCATGTTTCAGACGTTCGCCTATCATCTGATACAATCCCAGCAGGTTGTTGGTAGAGATACGTTCTCCATAAGGCGGGTTGGTGATGATCATTGATTTCTCCGCGGGTTGCTCAAATTGCTGGAACGGCTGTAACTTCAAGACAATATCTTTCGATACACCTGCCGCTTTCACATTGTGTGTAGCTATTTCATTAGCTTGCGGGTTATTGTCGTAGCCATATATCTTATGCGTAAATTCGCGTTCCTGACTATCGTCATTGTAAATCATGTCGAACAAATCCTGATCGAAGTCATTCCACTTCTCAAAAGCGAATTCCTTGCGGAACACTCCCGGAGCAATGTTGCGTGCAATCAGTGCCGCTTCAATGGGAATTGTACCCGAACCACACATCGGGTCTATTAAGTCACATTCCCCTTTCCATCCTGTCATCAATATCATTCCGGCAGCCAGTACCTCGTTTAGCGGAGCTTCTACCGCTTCCTGGCGATACCCGCGGCGGTGCGGCACTTTCGGTGCTGGCCGTCACCGGGAAGCCCATCAAGTTTCAGGGCACCGGCGAAAAGCTGGATGATCTGGATGTGTTTCACCCGGACCGCATGGCAAGCCGCATCCTTGGCATGGGCGATGTGCTCAGCCTGATCGAGCGCGCACAGGATGCCGCCGACGAAAAGGCCGCCGAGGAGACCGCCAAGCGGTTGATGGAAAATAAGTTCGATATGAACGATATGCTGGAGCAGTTCGCCCAGATCCGCAAGATGGGCGGCGCAGGCGCGATGCTCAGTATGCTGCCCGGCGCATCCGGTATCGACGCCAGCCAGATCGACGAAAAAGCCTTTGACCGCATCGAGGCCATGATCTATTCCATGACCAAAGAGGAGCGGGAAAAGCCCTCCATCATCAACCCCAAGCGCAAGCGCCGCATTGCCGCAGGCAGTGGTACCCGCGTGGAGGACGTGAACAAGCTGCTCAAGCAGTACGAGATGATGCAGAAGATGATGAAGCAGTTCAAGAAGAGCCCCAAGGGCTTTGCCCGCCGTCTGGGCGGCATGATGGGCAACCCCAACGCCTTCCGCGGACTGAAATAACAACGGTATACAACCCCGGCGGGGTTTGTAACATATATCAAAAACAACAATTTTTGGAGGATATCTATTATGGCAGTTAAGATTCGTCTGCGCCGCGTTGGCGCCAAGAAGGCTCCCTTCTACCGTGTTGTCGTTGCTGACAGCCGCTTCCCCCGCGATGGCCGCTTCATCGAGGAGATCGGCACTTACGATCCCAACAAGGAGCCCTCTGAGGTGAAGATCGATGCCGAGAAGGCAAAGCAGTGGATCGCTAACGGCGCTCAGCCCACTGATACCGTTCGTGTCCTGCTGAAGAAGTCCAACGTTCTGTAAGTAGGGAGGGCTGACTCATGCAGGAGCTGTTGCTGGCAGTTGCCCGCGGTCTCGTGGAGGACAAGGACGCCGTCAAGGTTACGGTGGACGAGCCCCGCGAGGACGGTACCATCGTCTACCACCTGAGCGTGGCAGAGGGAGATATGGGCCGTGTCATCGGCAAGCAGGGCCGGATCGCAAAAGCCATTCGTGTGGTGATGCGCGCGGCTGCTGTGCGGGTCGATGAAAAGGTCCTTGTTGAGATCGACTGAGCACCCTACTGGCCCTTTGCCCTTGCGGCAAGGGGCCTTTTTGTTTAGACTTAAGAGGAAGCACCCTCATCCGGCGCGGACGCGCCACCTTCCCCCGACTGGGGGAAGGCTTTCCCGGATGGTGCACTCTCATAAGGCTTCCCCCGGCCGGGGAAAGCTGTCGAACGCAGTGAGACTGATGAGGGCGTATTGGCACAAGTTTGATAACACAGGAGCGAATTTATGCAGCAATATCTGGAAGCCGGAAAAGTTGTTACCACCCACGGTGTGCGCGGGGAAATGAAGCTGGAGCTTTGGTGCGACGGGGTGGATTTTTTAAAAAAAGTGGGCCGCCTGTACCCTTCGGCGCAGGGCGGCAAGGCGTATAAGATCCTTTCCATCCGTCCGCAGGGGCAGATGGCGCTGCTCCAGCTGGAGGGGGTCAGCGATATGGACGCCGCCCGGGCGCTGCGCGGGCAGGTGTTCTACTTTGACCGCAACGATGCCACCCTGCCCGCAGGCCGGTGGTATGTGGCGGACCTTATCGGGTGCGAAGTGCGGGACGCTGACACTGGCAAGGTATACGGCGTGGTGACCAGCGTGGACCACCCGGGTGCGCAGGATATCTACACCGTCAAAGCGCCCAGCGGCAAGGAATATATGTTCCCCGGGGTGGATGCCTTCCTGAAAGAGCGCAACCCGCCGGAGGGGTATATCCTTGTTACCCCCATTCCCGGCCTGCTGGATGACGATTTTGACAGCGAGCGGGAGGAGGAGTAAGCCATGGGAATGCGTGTGGATATCGTGACCCTGTTCCCGGAGATGTGCCAGCAGGTGCTGGATGCCAGCATCATCGGCCGGGCAGCAAAGCGGGGCTATATTGAGACCCACTGCCACCAGATCCGGGACTATACCCTGAACAAGCAGAAGCAGACCGACGATTACCCCTACGGCGGCGGCTGCGGCATGGTGCTGTACGCCCAGCCCATCGCGGACTGCCTGCGCGCAGTGCAGCGCGAGGTGGCCGAGCAGGGGCGTCCCGCCCCGCACATCGTGTTTCTGACGGCGGGCGGCCAGCGCTACACCGAGGAGCACGCAAAGCGCTTGGCTGAATATGACAACCTGACGCTGGTCTGCGGCCACTACGAGGGCATTGACGAGCGCGTCATCGAAGCTTTTGCGGACGAGGAGATCTCTATTGGTGATTATATCCTGACCGGCGGCGAGCTGGCCAGCCTTGTGGTGGCAGACAGCGTGCTGCGCTTGAAGCCCGGCGTACTGGCCGAGCAGAAGGGCTACGAGGAGGAAAGCTACTGGGACGGCCTGCTGGAATACCCCCAGTACACCCGCCCCGAGATGTGGGAGGGCCGTGCTGTGCCCGAGGTGCTGCTGGGCGGCGACCATGCAAAAATTGACGCGTGGCGCGGCGAGCAGAGCCGTACCCGCACCCGTCTGCGCCGCCCGGAGCTGTACGAGCAGTGGTGCACGAGCCACCCCATTGCCGAAGTGCCCAAGTGGAAGCGGGGCGAGAATGTCCGGCTGGTAAAGACCGCCGAGCAGTTTGCCGCCGCCGCAAAGCTGTTTGCCGAGGGTCGGCAGGCTGTCTGCGCCGACAACTGGACGCCGGAATACTGCCGCACTCTGACCGAGCCGCAGTTTTTGCTGCAATTGCAGCAGGAAAAGGCGGCGGGCTGGGTATGCTACCTGCACACCACCAAAGATGTGCCGGACGGCATGGTGTGCGTCAGCCACAAGGCGGGGCATATCGAGCACCTGTTCGTCACGGAAAAAGCCCGGGGCAACGGCATCGGCGCAAAGCTGCTGGATTTTGCCCGCAAAAAGCTGCCGGAGCACGCACACCCGGTGCTGAGTGTGCTGAACACCAACACCCGTGCCATTGCGCTGTATACCCGCATGGGCTGGCAGCTGGACGGCAGCACCAGTCTGGAATTTGACCCGCAGCGCTACCCCACCGTGACGCGCAAATGCGCACTGGTGCAGATGCGCTACGCAGGCCCTGCGCAGGAGTAAGCCGGTACCGGAAATATCGGTAAAAATGCACAAAATTCAGGGTAAAACTCCCCGGCGGTCTAAAAGTTGTTGAAAACTTTTGTATTACCCCTCTAACCTTCGGGGTATAATTTTATTGCCTTTGTACAAAACCTGAAAAATGCTCCCTGTTTCATTGGGAAAAGCGCCAAAAATGCAAAAGGGGACTGTACAACCGTTTCGACTTGCGCTAAAATGAGTGTAACACAACAGGCACACTATGCTTTTGTACACCAAAACGATATTAGATAGGAGCGCTTTACTATGTACGTAAAAGAAGTTACCGTTGAAAATCAGGTTGGTCTGCACGCTCGTCCGGCTACCTTCTTTATCCAGAAGGCAAACGAGTTTAAGTCTTCCATCTGGGTCGAAAAGGAAGAACGCCGCGTGAACGCAAAGAGCCTGCTGGGCGTTCTGTCTCTGGGTATCGTTGGCGGCACCACCATCCGCATCATCGCTGACGGCGCTGATGAGCAGGCTGCCGTGGACGGCCTGATCAAGCTGGTGGAGTCCGGCTTTGCAGAGTAAGTCTGTATCACAAGCAACAGAAAGCGGCGGGGGCTCCCTGCCGCTTTTTTGATAAGTTTTTTACCGGGAGCAAAGGGCTTTCCATTGCCGGAAGCCCCGTCCCACAGACACGGAGGAAGGTGCTGCATGACCAAGGCCGAGCTCTATCAAAAAGCCTGTATGCTGCCGCTGCTGCCCGGGGTGTATATCATCCGGGACAAAAGCGACACCATCATTTATATCGGCAAGGCCAAGCGCCTGCGCATCCGGGTAAGCCAGTATTTCCGCGAGGGCGTGCCCCACGATAACAAGGTCAGCCAGATGATCGCCCACGCCTACGCCTTTGACGTTATCGTCTGTCAGAGCGAGTTCGAGGCACTGGTACTGGAAGCCAGCCAGATCAAGGCGCACACCCCCAAGTACAACATCCTGCTCAAGGATGACAAGGGTTACAGCTATATCCGCGTCACCCGGGAGGACTGGCCGCGCCTTTCCTTCACCCTGCAAAAGGAGGAGGACGGGGCGGAGTATATCGGCCCCTACACCTCCAGCTTTGCGGCGCGGCAGATGGCAGAAACGGCCATGGATGCCTTTTTGCTGCCGCGCTGCTCCAAGCACTTCCCGCAGGAGATCGGCAAAGGCCGCCCCTGCCTGAACGCCCATATTGGCAAGTGCATGGCGGTGTGCAGCGGCAAGATCAGCTGCGAGACCTATAATCAGGCGGTCAAAAACGCCGTGCACCTCATCCGCTACGGCAAAAAGGATATCCTGAAAACCCTCAACGAGCGGATGCAGGAAGCCTCCGACCGGCTGGAATTTGAGACCGCTGCCCTTCTGCGGGATCAGATCAACGCCATCACCAAGCTGACGGCAGGGCAGAAGGTGGTGGTAGACCCGGACGTGGAGATGGACGTGGTGGCGCTGGCAGGCACGCCGGACAGCGTGTGCGCGGCGGTGCTGCGCTTCCGGGAGGGACGGCTGACCGACAAGCGGGAGTTTTTGTTCCACGATACCTCGGATATCGACGCGGTGCGGGAGGAATTTCTGCCCCGGTACTATCTGGACGATGAACAAATTCCCAAGATCATCGCGGTGGACGCACTGCCGCCGGACATGGACGCCTTGCAGCAGGCGCTGAACCAGAAGCGGGGCAGCGAGGTGCAGCTGTATGTGCCCCAGCGGGGCGATAAAGCGCATCTGGTGGAGATGGCGCACACCAACGCGGTGGAGCGTCTGGCGCGGGAGAGCGGCCGCTACGCCCGGGAGGAAAAGCTGCTGGACGAGCTGGCACAGGTGCTGGGGCTTTCAAAGCCGCCCCGCGCCATCGAGAGCTACGATATCTCCAACTGGGGTGATGGCAGCAGCGTCTGCGGCATGGTCACCTTCAAGGATGGCAAGCCCTTCAAGGCGGGCTACCGCAAGTTCAAGATGAAGACCGTGGCGGCCACGGACGACTATGCCTCGCTGGCAGAGACCGTCTCCCGCCGGGCGGCAGAGTACGAAAAATACGCCGCGCAGGCCGAAAACGGCCAGCCCAGCGGCAACTGGTTCGGGCAGAAGCCGGACCTTTTGCTGATGGACGGCGGCAGGGGACAGGTGAGCGCCGCAAAGGATGCGCTTGCCGGTACGGCACTGGCAGATGTGCCGCTGTACGGCATGGTAAAGGATGACCACCACCGCACCCGCGCCATCGTGGACAGCGACGGGCGGGAAATTGCCATCAACATGAACCGGGGCACCTTTACCTTCATCACCGCCATTCAGGACGAGACCCACCGCTTTGCCAACGCCTACCGCAAGCAGCAGATGAAGCAGAAAAGCTACTCCTCCACCCTGACCGAGGTGCCGGGCGTAGGCCCTAAAACGGCCAAAGCCCTGCTGACGCAGTTCAAGAGCGTGGGCGCAGTGAAGGAAGCCACCCCCGACCAGCTGGAAAACACCCCCGGCGTGGGCAAACAGCTGGCGCAGACCATCTACGAGTATTTTCACAGGGAAGCATAAAAACACCCCCGGCATCCGTTTTCGTTTCGTTCGGATGCCGGGGGTATTCTGCGTTCAGGGGTCAATTCGTATAGGAGATGGAGAGATTGCCGGTGACAGAATCGAGGGAAATTTTACGAGAGGTATTTGCCTTGCCATCATGGATCGAGGTGCCCTTAAGTTCATTGGTGACGAGGAGATAGTCCGAGGCGCTGCCCTCCAGAGTCAGGTCAGTATCGCCAGTGATGACCGAGATGCTGACATCCTGAGCACCGGACAGCATACCGATCGTGCAGTCCCCCATGGCAAGTTCGGCATCGAATTCCGGCGCGGTCAGATGGTCAATGTGACAGTCACCCATGGCAAGATCAAAATCCGCGTCTTTCACAGTCAGGCTGTCGGCAGAAACGCCACCCATGGCAAGTTCCAGATCCAGTTCTTCCACAGAGAGCGTGCCAAGGTCGACGTCGCCCATAGCAAGATCAATGTCTACCTTATGCAGGATATTTTCCGGAGCTGTAATGGTAAGCACAGCACTGTCAATATCAGGAAGAGCGTAGTATTTCGGGACATGGTAGGAAAACTCTGCGGTTCCGTCTTTTTTGTTGGAATGGGTGAGATACCGAGTTCTAAAGCCATCAAACTGTAGCGTGATGTCGGAAGCGTTTGGGTCAACAACAAAGAGAATGGTACCATAGTCCAACTCCAGCGATAGTTTATCGCTGACCATCTCAGCAGAGAGGGAGAAAGTTAAGCCGTCTGGAGTGGAAACGGGAACTGTGGGCTGCGTAGAGGAACTTTCGGCAGCTGGTTCCGCAGAGGAAGCAGGAATTTCTGAGGAAGGAGAAATGGGCTCCACCGGCTGCACCGGGGTGGCCTTGGAGTGCTGGAAGAAAAAGCAGGCCAGCACCAGCACCGCCAGCCCGCCACCCAGCACCATGCGCCAGCGGGAACGCGGCTTGCGGACAGGGGATGCCGGGGCGGCAGAGCTGTCTGCCGGGGTCTGTTCGTCCAGAATTTTGCGGGCGACCTCCTCGGGGCTGCCCAGCTCCGCAATGGCGCGGGCTTCGTTTTCCGGCCCGGCGGCATCCAGATAATCCTCGTAATAACTCAACGCGTCCTTGCGCTCAGCCTCCGGTAAGGGAGCCAGAAGCTGCTCCAGCGCAGCAAGAAATGCAGTACGGGTCATAAATCATTCCACCTCTCTGAAAAATGTGTCAATGGAAGAACGGTAGCGGCTCCACTCCTGCGCGTAGGCGGCAAGCTGCGCCCGCCCGGCGGAGGTGATCTGATAATAGCGGCGGTTGCGGCCATTGAAGGGCGCATCGTAGACCGTGAGCAGCTGGTCTTTCTGTAGCCGGCGCAGCACCGGGTACAGGGTGGATTCGCTCAGCTCCAGCGTGTGGGTGACCTGTTGGGTGATCTTGTAGCCGTAGGTACCTTCCGGCTCCTGCGCCACCACGGACAGCACAATGGCGTCCAGCAGCGCGGCACTGATGGGAAAACTCATGCAGGAACAGCCTCCTTTCAATATGGTGTGTTTCTATAATATTATATATCATATAATATTGCATGAGTCAATAGAGAAGCGTAGAAAAATATGGCAGA
>OHTN01000516.1_pt1 | contig 17255 bp, 14 predicted proteins | sample 1578971 | NCBI WGS metagenome assembly OHTN01 (sample SAMEA3879509, study PRJEB24766) | human gut metagenome | biome: human-associated habitat; feature: feces | place: USA | collected 1985/1987 | reverse complement strand
GTGCTGCCGCCGGGGCTGCACACAGCATCCTTCAGCGCGCCGGGGTGCTTGCCGCTTTCCAGCACCAGCTTTGCGCTGCCCAGTACCATCTGTGCGGCGTATTCCTGTGCCTTTGCCCGGGGCAGACCGCAGGCCACGCCGCCATCGGCCAGCGCTTCAATAAACTGGTACACCCATGCCGGGCCGCAGCCGGAGACGCAGCTTGCAGCATCGATCATGCCCTCGGCTACGGCGTCCAGACGCCCGGCGGGAGCCATCAGCCGGCAGAATGCAGCCTCTTCCTCGGCGGTCACGTTGGCAGAGCAATACTGGATCATGCCTTCGCCTACCGATGCCGGGGTGTTGGGCATGATGCGGATGACAGGGTAGTCGCCGCCCGCCATCTCCTGAATGCGTGCCACCGGCAGACCGGCAGCCATGGTGCACAGCACGAACCGCTTGGTACGCTCGGCAAGGACGAACCGCAGGGGCTCCAGCATGGCTTCCATCATCTGGGGCTTCACCGCCAGAAAGATCAGGTCGCAGTCCCCGGCAACCTCGGCGTTGGTGGCTGTCTGGCAGCCCAGCTCTGCGGCCAGCGCTTCGGCCTTGGCCGCTGTGCGGTTGGCCAGAAATACATTCTCAGGCTCGGTAGCCTTGCACACAGCGCGGGCAATGGCACCGCCCATGTTTCCACAGCCTAAAAACCCGATGGTTTTCATCATAATAATAACCCTCCCTCGGCAGATATGCACTGCATAAAATTCTGCTTCTTATTCATTCTAAGCAACCGCTGGGAGAAAATCAAGACTTTTGTCTTATTTTGGGCGGATATAATGTAAAAACAGCACTTTCGGGGCGGGCAGCGCACACACAAACTTCATAAAAAGGTAAGAATCTCTACTTGAAATAAGGTCGTATTTTGCGGTAAAATAAACTATGGGGTATCATTTACGGAAACGGCAGAGGAGTCTGCCGGGAAAGGATGGGTTTTTGTGTCACAAACGACAAAACGGGCACTGGAGGCATCTTTCAAGAAGCTGCTGCTGGAAAAGCCCCTGAACAAGATCACGATCAACGATATCACCGAGGACTGCGGGGTAAACCGCATGACCTTTTATTACCATTTCAAGGATATTTACGATCTGGTGGACTGGATCTTAGCGGAGGATGCCGCCAAGGCGATGGAAGGCCGCCGGGGTTTTGGTACATGGAGCGAAGCCTATCTGGACGTTCTGCGCCAACTGCAGGATAACAAGACCCTTGTGCTCAACGTTTACCGCTCGGTGGGCAGGGAACAGGTGGAGCAGTACCTTTATAGGCTGCTGGACCCCATCCTGAAGGATTTTGCGGACCGTGAATGCCACGATATCACCGTGCAGGACGCAGATAAGCAGTTTGTTGTGGATTTTTACAAGTATGCACTGGTGGGTATGACGCTGGAATGGACCCGCCGGGATATGAGAGGCGACCCCAAGAAGATGGTGGAGCGCGTGAGCACCATGATCCACGGAGATTTCCGCCGGGCGCTGTGCCGCCTGAGCAGCGGCAGCTTGAAAATAGAGGAATGATGTGCTTTGTGGCTGTGCGGCTTCAATAAAATTTTATCAAAGGATACGCCGTGATGGGTTTTCCATCACGGCGTATTTTCTGTTTATGGCACAAAAACGCGCAAAGTGGTAGGATGTGGTCAAGCAGAATAAGGATTTCCAAAGGAATCATTTCGGGAGGAAAAAGTTATGAATACATCTCTTGATAATCTGACTCACAAGATGCAGCGTGCTGCGCTTGGTAAAATAGTGGACGTGGCGCTTTCCCGCGCCGAGCAAGACCGTGAAAAAACAATGTGCCAGCTGGTAGATGCTGCAAAGCAGTTCTACGGCAGCGGCTTCAGCGACGAGACCTACGAGAACGCCAAAAAGGTGCTGACCGACCCCGACAGCAAGTGGACGAAACTCATCAACTGCGTGCTGGACCAGACCGACCCCCATGTGGCGCGTACCACTGCGCTGAATCTGGGGTACGAAGCCTTCTTCCGCGGCACTAAGATGATCCGCGAGAACCGCGTCAAGTACCAGTGCAACATCCCTTGGCTGATTTTGTTCGACCCCACCTCTGCCTGCAATATGCACTGCGTGGGCTGCTGGGCAGGCGAGTACGGCAACAAGAACAACCTCAGCTTTGAGGATATGGACAAGATCGTCACGCAGGGCAAGGAGCTGGGCGTGTACCTGTATATGCTGACCGGCGGCGAGCCGCTGGTGCGCAAGAAGGACGTGCTCAAGCTGGCAGAAAAGCACAACGATGTGCAGTTTGCCATCTACACCAACTCCACCCTCATCGACGAGCCCTTCTGTGAAGAGGTGCGGCGTCTGGGCAATATCGCCTTTATGCTGTCCATCGAGGGCACCCCGGAGACCAACGATGCCCGCCGCGGCGAAGGCCACTATGCCGCTGTGATGCACGCCATGGATCTGCTCAAGAAGTACGGCTACACCCGCCAGAACATCGACGCTGTCACCAACGATGCGTTCATGCGGCTCCTGTGCGAGAAGGGTGCACACTTCGGCTTCTACTTCCACTATATGCCGGTGGGCAATGAGGCCGCCCCGGAGCTGATGCCCACCCCGGAACAGCGCAAGTATATGATCGACCGTATCCGCTATCTGCGCTCTTCTGCGTGCGATATCCCGTTCTACCCCATGGACTTCCAGAACGACGGCGAGTTCGTGGGCGGCTGCATCGCCGGCGGCCGCAACTACTTCCACATCAACTCTGCCGGTGACGCCGAGCCCTGCGTGTTCATCCACTACTCCAACGCCAATATCCACGACCAGTCTATTCTGGAAATTCTGCACAGCCCGCTGTTCATGGCTTACCACAACGGTCAGCCCTTCAACAAGAACCATCTGCGTCCCTGCCCGATGCTGGAAAACCCCGAGCTGCTGGAAAAGATGGTGCACGAGACCGGTGCCCACAGCACCGACCTGCAGTCTCCGGAAAGCGTTGAGCACCTGTGCGAGAAGTGTAAGGCTTACGCCGCCGACTGGCAGCCCACCGCTGATGAGATCTGGTCTCACCACAAGATCCGCGAGAGCCGGTATGAGAACTATAAGGACTGGAAGCCTTCTCAGCCGCAGGACTGAACTGAAACCTGATTCAAAACAATAACAAGACCCCCGCCCTGTGTTCCTGCCCGGAACATAAGGCGGGGGTTTTGCTGTGTAAACTGGAATTTTTTACTTCTTCATCTTAGGCGCAATAAGCAGCACGACTGTTACAAGGAAATATAAACCATACAGTAACCAAGTAATGGTATTGTTCCAAGGAAAACTCATTTCTGGATGGTTCAATGCAAACATTATAAATATAACAGCTATAATCAACATTAGCAAACCGATAATCCTTGACGTGCTCTTTTTCATGTAAATCACCTCGTCAAATTTGACCTATAATACGTTAAAAATGCCCCGCATCGGAAGTGCTCTGATGCGGGGCAGGGAAGGTTTACTGGTTCTCAGCAGGTTGCGGTGCAGCGGGCTGTGCGGCTGCATCGTCTGTGGGGTCGCCGAACTGGTCGTGATAGCTGTTCAGCAGGGTCAATTCCTGATTGCGCTGCAAGCCGTGGATGACCAGCTTTTTGATGACATCGTAGATAACGGCAAACAGCGGCACGCCAACGATCATGCCTACAAAGCCCCACAGACCGCCAAACAGCAGAATGGCGAACAGTACCCAGAAGCTGGAAAGACCGGTGGTGTTGCCCAGAATTTTGGGCCCGATGATGTTGCCGTCCAGCTGCTGCAAAACCAGCACGAACAGCACGAACCACAGCGCCTTGATGGGGCTCTGGATGAGGATGAGCAGCGTGGCGGGAATGGCACCGATGAAGGGGCCGAAGAAGGGAATCACGTTGGTCACACCAATGATCACCGATACCAGCAGCGCACTGGGGAACTTGAAAATCAGGCAGCCGATATAGCACAGCACGCCGATGATGGCAGAGTCCATGATCTTGCCGTTGATGAAACCGCCGAACATTTTGTCTGCGTACTTCACTTCCTCGGTGATCAGCTGCGCCCAGCGGGGGCGGACGATGCTGTGCAGCACCAGCTTGCCTTGCTGCACGAACCGCTTGCGGCTGGCCAGCATATACACCGCCACGATGATGCCGATGATCAGGTTTTTGGCCACCGTCACCACGTTCAGCACACCAATGGCTGCACCACTTACGATATTCTGCATGGAGGGCAGCAGGGTGTTCTTGAGCCATGTGTTCCATGTGTCCAGATTGGTATTCAGGGCAGCGTAAGCCGAATTGAGCAGCTCCGTGATCTGTTCGTTCTTTTCAATAAACTCCAGATGGTTTGCCCAGTTCATGAACTTTGTAATGTTGGCCTGCGCGGTGTAGTACAGGGTAGTCACGCTGGTGATCAGCTGCGGCACGATCATCATGACCAGTGCATACACCAGCAAAAGCCCGAACAGGATGGTAAGCGCCACGGACAGCGCGTTGACCAGACCGTTCATCTTTTCCGGGATGAACCGGCGCAGAAAGCCTTCGATGCTGTTGCACACCGGCTTGAGCAGATAGGCAATGACGGCACCGTAGATAAAGGGCATCAGGATGCCGGTCAGGGTAGAGATGGCCGAGCCAAAGCCGTCAAAGCGGTAAATAAGGAAAAAGAAGATGATGCTCAGTGCAATGGCACCAAACCCTGCGAGCATCCCATAGAGATACGGTTTGATGTGCGGCTTTTTGTCCATCATGACAAACTCCATTCCTGCTGCGGGCAGCGGGAATACCCACAGCGCTTATTAAATTTTGTTGCTTCTGCGCCAGATGTGCAGCTTTTCAGCCTCGCGGATCAGCTCCTCGCGGAAGTCCGGGTGTGCCACGCTGATCAGAGCCTCGGCCTTTTCCCAAGAGGTCAAGCCCTTCAGGTTCACGCAGCCATACTCGGTGCACAGATAGTGCACGTTGGCGCGGGTGTCGGTAACGATGCTGCCATTCTCCAGCGTGGGACGGATGCGGCTTTCCAGCTGGCCGGTCTTTTTATTAAAGAAGGTGGAGGACAGGCAGATAAAGCTCTTGCCACCCTTGGAAAGGTATGCGCCCAGCACGAAGTCCAGCTGACCGCCTGCGCCGGAAATGTGCTTCACACCGGCGCTTTCGGCATTCACCTGACCAAACAGGTCGATATCCACGGCATTGTTGATGGAAATAAAGTTGTCCAGTGCGGAAATGCTGCGGATGTCGTTGGTGTAGTCCACCGGGGCAGACATACACTCCGGGTTATCGTTCAGGTAATCGTACATCTTCTGGGTGCCGGCACCAAAGGCGTAGACCTGACGGCCCTTGTCCAGCTGCTTGCGGCTGCCGTTGATCTTGCCGGCCTTGGCAATATCCACAAAGGCATCCACATACATTTCGGTGTGCACGCCCAGATCCTTCAGATCGCTCTGCGCGATCAGCCCGCCGATGGCGTTGGGCATACCGCCGATGCCCAGCTGCAGGCAGGCACCGTTAGGAATCTGCGGCACAATGAGGTTGGCTACCTTCAGGTCAACCTCGGTAGCGGCACCGGCAGCTGCCATCTGGCCGATGGGGGGATTTGCGCCCTCCACGATGCCGCTTACCTGAGAAACGTGTACGCAGTTCTCCATGCCGCCAAGGCAGCGCGGCATATTGGTGTTGACCTCTACGATGATCTTCTTGGCCTTTTCGCACACAGCACCCAGATGCGAAGCGCTGGGACCGAAGTTGAAGTAGCCGTGCTCGTCCATGGGGGTCACCTGAAATACTGCCACATCCACGGGGTCGCTGCTCTCGCGGTAGTAGCGGGGCAGCTCAGAGTAGCGGATGGGGGAGTAGAAGGAGAAACCCTGCGCAATGGCCTTGCGCTCAATGCCGCCCATGTGCCAGCTGTTCCATGTCATGTGGGCAGCAGGGTCGTCGATCTGGAAGATCTCCGGCACCCACATCAGAATGCCGCCCCGGAAGTTGACTCCTTCCAACTCCGGCAGGCGTTTTGCCAGCTCGGCGTCCACGGCCACAGGGGTGTTCACAGCCCAGCCGTAATCCACCCAGTCGCCGCTTTTGACCAGAGCGGCAGCCTGCGCAGCAGTCATAAGCTTCTGTGCGTACAGTTCCTTGCAATCCATTATAAACCATCCTCTCTTAAAATACATAAAAGAATTGTAAACAATTCTGTGCGGACAAATTATGCAGCTGTTTTACGCCTGTTTTGCGGAATGCACACCGTTTTGCCACATCTGTATGGTAACCTTATAAACAAGGCAGCAGTGTGTACTCCGCTCTGCGCAGAACAGCTCAACTTAGTTATAACATTAACAAAGTGTAGAATCAATAGTTTTGGCTAAAAAACAGTCAGTATAGCATAATGAACAGTTTTCTTAGCTTTATGTGGGGATTGTTTGGTACGCAAAAAACAAAAAAGTTGAGAAAAAGTCTTGATAAAATTTTGACGATGTGCTTTACTAATAGCGTGGGAAGCAACTGCGGAGCAGTGTGGGATGATTCGTTTAAAATTTAACGATAAGACGCACTGCAGCAGTTTCAGGTTGCACCCAAGGCTGGAAAGTGCTATCATGGCAGAACCACATCGCGCTTAGTAATTACAGCGCACAAGGAGGACACTGACCGATGGCAACAGCAGTTTATCCCGGGTCGTTCGATCCGGTCACCAAGGGACACCTTGATATCATCAAGCGCGCGGCAAAGATCAACGACCACCTCATTGTGGCGGTGCTGATCAACAGCGCCAAGCATCCGCTGTTCACAGTGGAGGAGCGGGTGGCTATGCTACAGGAATGCTGCAAGAACATCCCCAACGTGACCGTGGAAAGTTTCGACGGCCTGACCGTGGAGTTCGCAAAAAAGCGTCACGCATCCGTAATGGTGCGGGGGCTGCGGGCGGTAACGGACTTTGAAAACGAGATTCAGCTTGCGCAGACCAACCACGCACTGATGCCCGGCATCGAGACCATGTTCCTTGCCACCAGCATCAAATGGAGTTATCTTTCCTCCACCATCGTAAAGGAAGCGGCGTACTACGGCAGTGACATCAGCAAGTTCGTCACACCCAATGTGGAAAAAGCCGTCAGCGAAAAATACGCACAGCTCCGGGAGAGGGAAAAATCTGATACCGCAAAAATGCCGCAGGGCGTTTTGATAAATGGGTAACCAATAAGTAACACACATACACAATTCAGGAGGCTATTCACATGAAAAAGATCGTTATCGCATCTGCATGCCGCACCGCTATCGGCAAGTTCGGTGGCACTCTGGCCAACGTTTCCGCTACTGAGCTGGGCTCCATCGTCATCAAGGAGGCTCTGAACCGTGCAAACGTCAAGCCCGAGCAGGTCGATCATGTTTACATGGGCTGCGTCATTCAGGCTGGTCTGGGCCAGAACGTCGCTCGTCAGGCTGCCCTGAAGGCTGGTCTGCCCATCGAGACCCCCGCCGTCACCGTCAACGTGGTCTGCGGCTCCGGTCTGAACTGCGTGAACATGGCTGCTCAGATGATCGAGGCAGGCGATGCTGATATCGTTGTTGCAGGCGGCATGGAGAACATGGATATGGCTCCCTTCGCACTGCAGAAGGCTCGCTATGGCTACCGCATGGGCGCTCCCATGGGCAAGAGCGAGATCGTGGATACCATGGTCAACGATGCACTGTGGGATGCCTGCGGCTTCAACAAGCACATGGGCATGACCGCTGAGAACGTCTGCACCAACGAGACCTACCAGAAGAAGTACGGCTACAGCCCCATCACCCGCGAGATGCTGGACGAGTTCTCATACAACAGCCAGCTGAAGGCTGACAAGGCCATCAAGGACGGCGCCTTCAAGGACGAGATCGTTCCTGTTGTCATCAAGGGCAAGAAGGGCGACACCGTGTTCGATACCGATGAGGGCCCCCGTCTGAGCGCTCCCGAGGTTCTGGCAAAGCTGAAGCCCGCCTTCACCAAAGACGGCATCGTCACCGCTGGTAACTCTTCCGCCATCAACGACGGCGCTGCTGCTCTGGTCGTCATGAGCGAGGAGAAGGCTAAGGAGCTGGGCGTGAAGCCTCTGGCAACCTGGGTCGCCGGTGCTCTGGCAGGCGTTGAGCCCGAGGTCATGGGTCTGGGCCCCATCGCTGCTACCAAGAAGGTCATGGCCAAGACCGGCATGACCGTTGCTGATATGGATCTGGTCGAGGCCAACGAGGCATTCGCAGCACAGTCCATCGCTGTCGGCGAGGCTCTGGGCTTCGATAAGGACAAGCTGAACGTCAACGGCGGCGCAATCGCTTTGGGTCACCCGGTCGGCGCTTCCGGCGCTCGTATCCTGGTCACCCTGCTGTACGCTATGAAGCACCGTGGTGCTCACAAGGGTCTGGCTACCCTGTGCATCGGCGGCGGCATGGGCTGCGCTACCATCGTTGAGATGGACTAAGCATTCTTTCTCTGAATCCTGACTGAACTACAGACCCGGAGCGCCGGAGGGAACCGGAGAACCCTCCCGCGTTCCGGGGGCTGTTTTGAAAAAAACTGAACTGTATGAAATGGAGGTTTTCACAATGGCATTTGTAAAAACCGAGGTGCAGGGCGCTGTTGAGATCATTACCATCGACCGTCCCAAGGCACTGAACGCCCTGAACCCCGAGGTTCTGGCTGACCTGAAGGCTGCTTTTGAGGCAGTTGATCAGGAGACTGTCCGCTGCATCGTTCTGACCGGCGAAGGCGACAAGAGCTTCGTTGCCGGTGCTGATATCGGTTCTATGAGCACCATGACCAAGGCAGAAGGCGAGGCCTTCGGCAAGCTGGGCAATGATGTGTTCCTGATGATCGAGCATTTCCCCATCCCCGTCATCGCAGCCGTCAACGGCTTTGCACTGGGCGGCGGCAACGAGCTGGCTATGAGCTGCGATATCCGCATCTGCTCTGACAACGCTGTGTTCGGTCAGCCGGAAGTCGGTCTGGGCATCACCCCGGGCTTCGGCGGCACCCAGCGCCTGGCTCGTCTGGTCGGCATGGGCATGGCAAAGCAGCTGGTCTACTCTGCGCTGAACATCAAGGCTGACGAGGCTTACCGCATCGGTCTGGTCAACGCCGTGTATCCGCAGGCTGAGCTGATGGAGAATGTCCTGAAGCTGGCCGGCAAGATCGCAAAGAACGCTCCCATTGCTGTGCGTAACTGCAAGAAGGCAATGAACGACGGCATCAGCCTGCCCATCGAGAAGGCTGTTGAGGTCGAGGAGAAGCTGTTCGGCGCTTGCTTCGAGACCCACGATCAGCAAGAGGGCATGGCTTGCTTCCTGTCCCGTGAGAAACCGAAGCCCAAGGCAGTGTTCACCAACAACTAATCCATTATATAATTTTTGATATTAAAGGAGAGATTTCCTATGAAGATCGGTGTTATCGGCGCTGGCACTATGGGTCAGGGCATCGCAAAGGCATTTGCACAGGTTGAGGGCAACACCGTTGCTCTGTGTGACATCAAGCAGGAGTGGGCTGAGAATGGTCTGGCAAAGATCAAGAAGGGCTACGAGAAGCTGGTCGCTAAGGGAAAGATGACCCAGGAGAAGGCTGACGCTATCGTCGCCGCCATCACCCCGGGCCTGAAGGAAGATCTGTGCGCAGACTGCGATCTGGTCGTTGAGGCTGCTTTCGAGGATATGAAGGTCAAGCAGACCACCTTCGGTGAGCTGGATAAGATCTGCAAGCCCGAGTGCGTCTTTGCTTCCAACACTTCTTCTCTGTCCATCACCGAGATCGGCAAGGGTCTGACCCGTCCCCTGATCGGTATGCACTTCTTCAACCCCGCAGATCGCATGAAGCTGATCGAGGTCATCGCCGGCTGCAACACCCCCGCTGAGACCGTTGAGAAGATCAAGGAGATCGCCGTTGCCATCGGCAAGAGCCCCGTTCAGGTCAACGAGGCTGCCGGCTTTGTGGTCAACCGCATCCTGATCCCCATGATCAACGAGGCTGCCTTCATTAAGATGGAGGGCGTTTCCGATATCGCTGGCATCGACACCGCCATGAAGCTGGGCGCTAACCACCCCATGGGACCCCTGGAACTGGGCGACTTCATCGGTCTGGACATCTGCCTGGCCATTATGGACGTGCTGTACAACGAGACCGGCGACAGCAAGTACCGTGCCTGCCCGCTGATCCGCAAGATGGTCCGCGGCGGCAACCTGGGCTGCAAGAGCGGCAAGGGCTTCTACGTTTACAACGCAGACCGTACCAAGACCCCTGTTGACCAGCTGTAAGTTCTGATAAACATTTCTCCCGGCTGCGGGGAAAGCGGTCGGGAGGAATTTGTTTGCACCGGGCTATTCCGGTAAATGAAAAAAAGACCTGTTAGGAGGATATAGCGATGGATTTTACTCTGTCCAAGCAGCAGCAGATGGTGCAGAAAATGTACCGCGAGTTTGCTGAGAACGAAGTCAAGCCTCTGGCAAAGAAGGTTGACGCAGAGGAATACTTCCCCAAGGAGACCGTCGAAAAGATGGGCAAGCTGGGCATGATGGGCATCTATTTCCCGACTGAGGTCGGCGGTGCAGGCGGCGATGTGCTGTCCTACGTCATGGCCGTGGAGGAGTTGAGCAAGGTCTGCGGCACCACCGGTGTCATCGTCTCTGCTCACACCAGCCTGTGCGCTGCTCCCATTTACGAGAACGGCACCCCCGAGCAGAAGGCTAAGTACCTGCCGAAGCTCTGCAGCGGCGAGTGGCTGGGTGCTTTCGGCCTGACCGAGCCGGGCGCTGGTACCGATGCGCAGGGTCAGCAGACCATTGCCAAGGAAGATGGTGATTACTGGGTGCTGAACGGCTCCAAGATCTTCATCACTAATGCAGGCTTTGCTGATGTCTTCATCGTCATCGCCGTTACCGATAACGTGCTGGATAAGCGCGGCCGTCCCACCAAGCTCTGCTCCGCTTTCATCGTGGAGCGCACCGACCCGGGCTTCTCTGTTGGTAAGGCAGAGGACAAGATGGGTATCCGCGGTTCTTCTACCTGTGAGCTGATCTTTGAGGATTGCCGCATCCCGAAGGATCGTATGCTGGGCGTGCGCGGCAAGGGCTTCCAGCTGGCAATGGCTACGCTGGACGGCGGCCGTATCGGCATCGCTTCTCAGGCTCTGGGCATCGCCGAGGGCGCTCTGGAGGAGACCATTGCTTACGTCAAGGAGCGCAAGCAGTTCGGCCGTGCCATTGCTGCTTTCCAGAACACTCAGTTCGAGCTGGCTGAGATGAAGGCTCGTGTTGAGGCTGCTAAGTATCTGGTTTATGCTGCCGCTCTGAAGAAGCAGCAGGCTATGGATGGCGCAAAGGTTCGTTACAGCGTCGAGGCTGCACAGGCCAAGCTGATCGCAGCCCGCACCGCAAGCGATGTGACCCGCCGCTGCCTGCAGCTGTTCGGTGGTTACGGCTACACCCGTGACTACCCCATCGAGCGCATGATGCGTGATGCCAAGATCACTGAGATCTACGAGGGCACCAGCGAAGTGCAGATGATGGTCATTTCCGGCGCGCTGCTGAAGTAAGGGAGGCAAGAGTTACAATGAAAGCAATTGTTTGTGTAAAGCAGGTTCCTGATACCTCCGGCAAGGTGTCCGTCAAGCCCGATGGCACTTTGGATCGTGCATCCATGGCAACCATCACCAACCCCGATGACCTGAACGCTCTGGAGGCCGCCCTGAAACTGAAGGACGCCACCGGCTGCGAGGTCGTTGTTGTTACCATGGGTCCCCCGCCGGCAGAGGGCATGCTGCGTGAGCTGCTGGCCCGCGGCGCTGATAAGGCTGTTCTGGTCTCCGGCCGTGAGTTCGGCGGTTCCGATACCTTTGCAACCAGCCAGATCCTGGCTGCTGCCGTCAACAAGATCGGCGTTGGCCCCGAGGACGTTGTGTTCTGCGGCCGTCAGGCAATCGATGGCGATACCGCACAGGTTGGCCCCCAGATCGCTGAAAAGCTGCATCTGCCGCAGGTCACCTACGTTGCCGACATCCAGAAGGACGGCAACACTCTGACCGTGAAGCGTATGCTGGAGGACGGCTACATGATGGTCAAGGTGCAGACTCCCTGCCTGCTGACCTGCATCAAGGAGCTGAACGACCCCCGCTACATGAGCGTGAACGGCATCTTTACCTGCTACGACAAGCCCATGGAAGTGTTCGACTACAACGCACTGAAGGACGATCCGCTGATCGAGGTGGACACCATTGGCCTGAAGGGTTCTCCGACGAACGTCTTTAAGTCCTTCACTCCTCCGCAGAAGGGCGCAGGCACCATGCTGCAGGGCGACGATGTTGCCGCCCAGCTGGCTGGCATCCTGGCCAAGAAGCACCTGATCTGATGAAAGGAGCATAGGATTACAATGGCTGATTTTAACGAATACAAGGGCGTATGGGTCTTTTGCGAGCAGCGCCAGGGCGCACTGATGTCCACTGACTTCGAGCTGGTTAGCGAGGCCCGTAAGCTGGCCGACGAGCTGGGCTGCGAGGTCACCGGCCTGCTGCTGGGTGACAACGTTGAGGGCATTGCCAAGGAACTGGGCGGCTACGGTGCCGACAAGGTTCTGGTCTGCGACAGCCCCCTGCTGAAGGATTACACTACCGACGCATACGCAAAGGTCGTGTGCGATATGGTCAACGAGTACAAGCCTGAGGTGCTGCTGATCGGCGCTACCAACATTGGCCGTGACCTCGGCCCCCGCTGCGCAGCCCGTCTGCACACCGGCCTGACCGCCGACGCTACCCATCTGGATATCGATACTGCAAAGTACATCGACTTCCTGAAGGAGAGCTCCACCATCGACCTGTCCAAGCAGAAGTTCGATATGGAAGACCGCAACCTGAAGATGACCCGTCCCGCATTCGGCGGCCATCTGATGGCTACCATCATCTGCCCCCGCTTCCGTCCCCAGATGTCCACCGTGCGTCCCGGCGTTATGAAGAAGGCTCCCTTCGATCAGGCCAAGGCTGATGCCTGCCAGATCGTCAAGCCCGCCTTCAGCCTGACCGCTGAGGACATCAAGACCGAAGTGCTGAGCGTGGAGAAGGCCGCTGAGAAGCTGGTCGACCTGATCGGCGCAGATGTCATTGTCTCCGTTGGTCGTGGTATCAGCAAGGATGTCAACAAGGGCATCGAGCTGGCCGAGCAGCTGGCAGCCGCTCTGGGCGGCGGTGTCGTGGGCGCTTCCCGTGCCGTCACCGATGCAGGCTGGATGACCGCTGACCATCAGGTCGGTCAGACCGGCAAGACTGTGCACCCCAAGATCTATGTGGCTCTGGGTATCTCTGGTGCTATCCAGCACACCGCCGGTATGCAGGATTCTGAGTGCATCATCGCCGTCAACAAGAACGAGGGTGCTCCCATCTTCGGCGTTGCTGACTACGGCATCGTGGGCGATCTGTTCAAGGTCGTGCCTGAGCTGATCAAGCAGATCGAGGCAGCAAAGGCTGCTCTGTGATCGCCTGTTCCTGAGCATTGTTCAATAGCATAGCCTGAATTGTGAGAGGCCGTTGCACATTTTTGTGCAGCGGCCTCTTTTTTGTGTTTTTTATAAAGGAGCTGTTGTGCCGGCCACTGCACAGCAGCTCCGATTTGCTCCACAGGAAAGGAACGCAGAAGGGAACACAGCGAAGCGCCACAAAAACGTACACAGAAACCACGATATGCAAAACGGTGCATATAAATACAGTAATATACAAAACGAAACGCACCGAAGTGTCCCAAAAAGTGTGCGGAAGCTGTTGCACTTGGCTTGTTTTGGCGAGAAGCGCAACACAACTGTAACGTTTTCGGACTCTTTGTTACGCTTGAGTTGCGATAAAAAGGCGAGAATTTTTTAAAAAATCTGTATTTTTTCTGCAAATCAACCTCTAAACCTCTTGACGTCTGTATGGTTTTGTGATACTCTTGTGACACAAGAGTTGCGGATGTGATACGACAGAGTTGCAAACGAGTTGCAATATCCAAGATCACACTGCATAAGGCAACAGACCGGAGGCAATCTTATGAAGCGTGCAATGAGTACCGTGAAGAATATCGCAGCAGCTGCAATGACGCTGGCTGTGTTTTTTGGCTTTGCAGGCTTCAAGCCCGTCACCGCAAACGCTGCACAGGCTGCCATGCCTGCCACCGCTTCTGTGGAAGAAGAGAACTCCTACTTTGAGGAAGACGCTTACCAGCGCAGCTTCCTGACCCTGATCAATAACGAGCGTGCACAGGCTGGTCTGGCTCCTGTTGCTCTGGGCGACAGCAACCACAACGCCGCTGCAATGGAGCGTGCCGAAGAGCTGGCAGTTTCTTACTCCTACGTTCGTCCCAACGGTCAGCGCGATTTCACCGTTCTGGCAGAGAACGGCATCAGCGATGTCTCCATCGGCGAGAACTACATGGCCGGCTGCTCCACCCCCGATTCCGCAATGGATCAGTGGATGGCTACCGACTTCACCCGTGAGCGTATCCTGAACGCCGATGCTACCACCGTGAGCGTTGGCTACTATGAGGGCGGTGTTTACAATAACTATTGGGTGCTGATCTTCTCTTACCCCGAAAATTCTCACACCGAGGATTACCGTCAGGAAGTTCTGAATCTGGTCAATGCCCAGCGCGCAAAGTACGGTCTGACTGCTCTGGAAATGGGCGATGACGCGCTGACCGCCGCTGCACAGACCCGCGCCGAGGAGATCTCCGTTGTAAACTCCCACGTCCGTCCCGATGGTTCCAAGTGCTTCACCGTCCTGAAGGACTACGGCATCACCGATACCCCCACCGGCGAGAATGCCGCATGGGGCAGCGTCTCTCCTGAAGAGGTCGTCAACGCATGGATGAACTCCGAAGGCCATCGTGCCAATATCCTGAACCCTGAGGCTCGCAAGATGAGTGTTGGTTACTACTACAACAGCAACAGCACTTGGGGCCATCAGTGGATCCAGATCTTTACCAAGTGATTAACTGCTTTCTTCTTATAAAAAGACTGGCGGGGCCGCAAGGCTTCGTCAGTCTTTTTATTTGCGCCCGTTTGTGTTATACTTATTCTGAGTTATTATCAGGAGGATCTAACGTGGAGGATTACCGCACCGTCCGGGGCACGGCCACCGGCGAATACGAAGAGAAAAAGAGCCGCTTTATCGCACAGCTTTCCTTTGCTGACAGTGAGGAAGCCGCTGTGGCCTTTCTGGAGCAGGTGCGGGCAGCCAACCGCACCGCGCGGCACAATGTTTACGCCTACCGCCTGCGGGCGGGCAACCGCGAGCGCTATTCCGATGACGGCGAGCCGGCCAAGACTGCCGGTACGCCCGCGCTGGAAGTGCTGCAGCACAGCGGCCTGACAGACCTGATCGTGGTGGTCACCCGCTACTTTGGCGGGGTGCTGCTGGGCACCGGCGGGCTGGTGCGTGCGTACACCACGGCCACGGCCCGCGCGCTGGAAAACGCCGAGGTGGTCACGGTGCGCAGCGTGGTGGAATTACAAGTGACAGTGGACTACGCCTTTTACGAGCGTGCATCTCTGCTCATTGACGCCGCCGGGGCAAAGCAGGCACTGCCGGAGTTTACAGACCGGGTCACCCTGCGCTGGCAGATGCCGGAGCATACCGAAGCCCCGCTGCTGGAGCAGCTGCGGGAACTGACCCGGGGCAGCGCTCAGGTAACGGTGTCTGACCCGTTCTACGCACCATTTTAAAAAACAAAGTCTTTTTTGCAAACCGACACGGAACTTCCCCCTTCGACATGGCCGATGTGCTACAATTGCCGTAGCGCAGCAATTGGGATCGGCTGTGCGCAGAGGGGAGGGGAGAAGCCCGAAAAACAAAAGGAGGATCTGTATGGATGTGCGTCGGAGAACCGAGGAGATCGAACACCTTACCTTTGCACCGTGGGCGACCTTCAGCGATGCAAGCCGCGGCAGAGTCGTGCCGGAGCCGCAGGATCCGCTGCGCCCGGTGTTCCAGCGGGATCGCGACCGGGTGCTGCACTGCAAGGCCTTCCGCTCTTCCGATCTATCGTGTACGCCGGAAGGTGACCTGTACCGCACCCGGTTGACCCATACGCTGGAAGTTTCGCAGATCGCCCGCACCATTGCCCGGGGTCTGCGCCTGAACGAGGATCTGACCGAGGCCATCAGCCTTGCGCATGATCTGGGGCACACTCCCTTTGGACACGCAGGCGAAAAGGCACTGAACGCTCTCTGCCCGGACGGCTTCCACCATTATATGCAAAGCCTGCGTGTGGTAGACCGGCTGGAAAAGGACGGCGAGGGCCTTAACCTGACATGGGAGGTGCGCAACGGCATCGTTACCCACACCAAGGGCACATGGGCGGCTACCCCGGAAGGGCGCATCGTGCGTCTTGCGGATCAGATCGCCTTTGTCAACCACGATATCGAGGACGCCGTGCGCGCCGGTGTGCTGGACGCTGCCACCCTGCCCAAGGACTGCACGGCAGTGCTGGGGCAGACTAAGTCCGCCCGCATCACCACTATGATCAACAGCATCCTCACCCACAGCGAGGAAGATGTCCGCATGGGCACCGAGGAATACGAGGCTTTTCTCGCTTTGCGGGATTTCATGTACGCCACCGTGTATGTGGACAAAAACGCCAAGCGCGAGGAGCAGAAGGTGGACAAGCTTATCGCGGAACTGTACGAGTACTACCTGACCCATGTGGATCAGATGTCCAACTTTTATGTGCAGCTGGCCTATCAGGAGGGACGGGAACGCGCCGTCACCGACTACATCAGCGGTATGAGCGACGAGTTTGCCATCCGCACCTTTGAAGAACTGTTCGTGCCCCAGAAATGGCACGTCCTTTAAAACTGGAGAGGTCGTTTAAAACAACATGATCCCACATGAATACATCGAGGAACTTACCCGCCGCACCGACATCGTGGAACTGGTGGGCAGCTATGTGCAGCTCAAGCGCAAGGGACGGCTGTACGGCGGTCTGTGCCCCTTTCACAGCGAAAAAACGCCGTCCTTCTATGTGTACCCTGACACCCAAAGCTTTTACTGCTTCGGCTGTCAGGCAGCCGGAGATGCCATCAGCTTTGTCAAAAAGATCAACAATATCAGCAGCGGCGAAGCTATCAAGATGCTGGCTTCCCGCGCCGGTATGCCGGAGCCGCAGGAGGACGACAAGACCGGACGTCTGCGCAGCCGGGTGCTTTCCATGAATAAGGAGGCCGCCCGCTTCTTCCACGCCTGCCTCAACTCCACCGTGGAGGAGGCCCGGCAGGCCCGTGCCTACT
>OHTN01000506.1_pt1 | contig 17435 bp, 19 predicted proteins | sample 1578971 | NCBI WGS metagenome assembly OHTN01 (sample SAMEA3879509, study PRJEB24766) | human gut metagenome | biome: human-associated habitat; feature: feces | place: USA | collected 1985/1987 | reverse complement strand
TAACTTGTTGATGTCAACAAGCTGAAATTCTGTAATTGTGATCATCTGTAATTCCTCCTCTGCTGAATTCTGAGCATATCTTTTCGGGCAGCATCAATGTTGCCTTTGACAGCTTGTCCCTTAATAGTTCTGTATTGCTGTTTGGTCATGTTATTTCTCTGCTGTTTCAGTTCTCTCCAGAATTGAACGTCTGCTTTCATGTATTTCTCACTTTCTGCTTCTCAGCAATTTTTCCATCATGTCTTCCTGCGGATTACCCTGAAATTCCACAGAGCAGTTTTCACGGACTATCTGAAAAATCTGATTCCAGATTTGGTTTGCCTGTTTCATGTAATTCTGTGACATCGCTACATAGGGAGAGGCAATTGCAGCACCTGTTGTAGGATGTTTTGAAATATATCCATACTTGGTGACGATTTGCTCGCAGTGAATCCAACGGGAAATACTCATGGCATACTGTTCCACAAGCTGACGGCTGACGATCTTCTCACAGGAGCGTTCTTTCAGCCATTGATAGGTTTCTGTATACACATCATCTGCGAGAAGTTTTGTGCCGTCACGCTGCAATTCTTTCATGAAATCTCTGACAGGAGGTGTTTCAGCTGACTCTATCTCAGCCGGCTGCATCATAACTTCAGCCGATTTTCCCTCAGCAATTTTTTCCGTGAGTGCCTTTCTTGGTCGTCCTGCACCCGGTCTTGCACCGCCTCGGTTTGTACCGTCTTTCGCCATGATGTCACCGCCTTTCATAAATCAAAGAAATTCAAACAAAACTTAAAATTAGGCATAAAAAATGCCGACTGCAAAAGTCGGCAAAGTTAGATGTTATCGGTATTTTTCAGTATTTTTATCTCTGAGGGGTCAATAGGGCGTTTGAATACCCGTTTTTGTGCGTGAGAGGGGCCACCGGTCAATGTTTTGTCCATTTTTAGAGGCTTTTATACCCCAGGGGGCTATTTTTCTCCTAAAAGCATAGTGATTTTAGGAGAAACTCGAAATTAATAGGAGTAAACAGGTCTGCTGTCCTCATTGCCGGTCTTTTTATCATGGCATGGTTTGCATAAGGCTTGCCAGTTGGATTCGTCCCACATCAAAGCGGGGTTGCCACGATGCGGAATGATATGGTCGACTACCGTTGCAGGGACATATCGTCCTTGCTGCATACAGCGTACACACATCGGGTGTTTGCGGAGGTAAGTTTTACTGAGCCTACGCCACTTGCTGTTGTAACCACGCCTGGTAGCTGACGGTCTGTCAGGCTGTTTGTGCTTTTCGCAGTATCTTTGTCCAGCATCAATAAGTTGTGGGCAGCCCGGGTAACCACAAGGGTGTTTACTCTTCTTCGGCATTGTAAAAGTCCTCAAGGTATCTGTCAAGCGACTTCAATGCTTCGCCGTGAAGATTCTTCACAAATCCTACGCTTGCTTTCAGCTTGTAAGCAATCTTATGCCAGCTATAACCAAGACAGTAGCGGTAATGGAGAAGCGTATACTGCATTGGATCATCAACATTTAAGAGTTCGTTTATCAGATGAACACGACGAATTGCATAATCAGATGCTTCGTCCATAAGGTCGATGATAAGTTCCTCAACGGTTTCAATGGCATTCTGATTTGAAAGATTGTTGATGGCATTCTTCAGATATTCAGCCTGTCCATAACATTCCTTAGTTTCGCTTTCAAGCTTCTGAATCGTTATTAAATATTCTTTTGCTTTCATACTGTACCTCCGTCAGGATATAAAAATAGCCACAGCAGATTTCTCTGCCATGGCTTTTTCGTTATTTTATTTTCCAATTTATATTATAGCACATATTGAAAGTATCTTCAAGTCCCGTAAACTCCCACGAACTCCCAAATTTTAAAGTTTGGATAATGCACTGCTGTGAACCCTGTATCCGGCCGATTTGCTATAGCCCATTTCGTGAAATACTTCATTCCAACTTTTTAACTCGATATAACGTTTATACATCAGATCACGTTCGTCCGGGTTATCCAGTTTTTGCAGTGATTCAAGAAACGCTGATTTCAGTGCAGACAGTTCATCAAAAGCAGCATCTGCTTCTCTGTCAAGGTCAATAGCACGGTTGATACTGTCGGACATTCTATGCGGATTATGCGTTGCTGTTTTTGGCATATCGCTGAATACAGGTGAGGAAGGAGAACTCTCACAAATGCGGATACTCTCTGCCTCACGTCTTTTTCTTTCAATTCGCCTGAGTAATATTTTTGCTTCTTTCATGTATTCTTTTGCTGTCACCCTGCACTCCTCCTTATCATCTGCATAAGTACTTTCCCGTCACAATCCGAAAGGACATCAAACCAGCCGGAACAGAAGAACTTTTCCAGACTGACCCTTTCGTATTTGTCCTGATTCGTCAATGCGGCTCGATAATCCAAAACCGCACGTTCTACAATTGCCGCCACTAATTCTTTGTAGCCATCATTCATTGCTCCTCCAGTTCCGCCTTGACCGCAATCATCAAGGCTGTTTGTGTTTTATCTTTTTCGGTAAGTGCTTTCAGAATTTTTTCATCAACCGTCCCCTTTGTAACTATGTGCTGTATGATGACGGTTTCTGACTGCTGCCCCTGTCGCCATAATCTGGCATTGGTCTGCTGATAAAGTTCCAGACTCCAGGTCAGTCCAAACCAAACAAGGAAATTTCCTCCCGCCTGCAAATTCAATCCGTGACCTGCACTTGCAGGATGTATCAATGCGACCTGCAATTTTCCGCTGTTCCAGTTTTTGATGCTTTGTGCCGACTTAATTTCCTGATAGACAACCCCAAGTTTCCCAAGCCTTTCAGCAATTCTTGTTCTGTCGTGCTTGAACCAGTAAGCCACCAGAACAGGTTTTCCGTTTGCGGATTCGATCATATCCTCCAGTGCATCAAGCTTTCTGCTGTGTATCGGAATGATATTGTTCTCATCATCGTAAATTGCACCATTGGACATCTGACACAGCTTGTTGCTCAAAGCCGCTGCATTTGCTGCTGTGATCTCAGTATCCTGAACTTCCAGAATCAATTCATCTTTCAGTTCCTTGTATTTTTCTTTTTCGGCATCCGACATCTTCACGGTGTATTCGTTGGAGATGAGTTCCGGCATTTTTAAATGGTCAACTGCTTTCATGGAAACTGTGATGTCAGAGATTTTCTCATATATTTTTTCTTCTGCATCGGGGAGAGGTTTGTAGGAATACACGATGTAGCCGTTCTGCTTATCCGGTTTGAAGTATTCGTTTCTGTACTGCCCGATGAATCTTCCGAGTCGTTCTCCCATATCAAGCAGTCGGAACTCAGCAAATAAATCCATAAGTCCGTTACTGGCAGGAGTACCGGTCAGCCCTACGATTCTTTTTACCTTTGGTCTGACTTTCATCAAAGCCTTGAAGCGTTTGCTTTGGTGGTTTTTGAAACTGGAAAGCTCATCAATTACAACCATGTCATAGTCGAACTTTGTATTGCTGACAAGCCAGTCCACATTTTCACGGTTGATTATGTAGATGTCTGCATCTGCTTGAAGTGCTGCAATGCGTTCTTCCGCATTGCCGACAGCCACGCTATAACGTAAATGTTTCAGATGCTCCCACTTTTCAATTTCTGCCGGCCATGTATCCCTTGCAACTCTGAGAGGTGCGACAATCAGAACCTTTCTGACTTCAAACATATCAAACATCAGATTGTTGATAGCCGTAAGGGTTGTGATCGTCTTGCCTAAACCCATATCCAACAAAAGTGCTGATACAGGGTGTTCCTCAATGAACTTTACCGCATATTCCTGATAATCATGTAACTCCATCATTTTTCACCTCCGATATAATTTTTTCGATGTCCTCTAAGGTATCAAGGACGTAAACTTTGAAACCTAACCGCCTGAGAAGCCGATGCCTTGACAGCTGTAGAGGTCTTGGTTTTTCACCAGGTGCCTTTACCTCCACAAAAGCAAACCTGCCCATTGGCATCAATATGATTCTGTCCGGGACACCTGCGGTTCCTGGTGAAGTGAACTTCCAGCATAAACCGCCTTTTTGCTTTACTGCCTTTGTGAGTTTTTCTTCAATAAATGATTCTCGCATAAATTCTCCCTATTTTTCGGCATAGTGACAGTCGGTGACAGTCGTTTACAAACCTTATATATAGAGATAATTTTTACTTTTTTCTCGCCTGCGTAAAGTCTGTATATGAGTATCACCGAGTGTCACTTTCCCTGTTTTACGTTGCTTTTCAGCTCTTTGAGTGACGGTCAATCCAGAAAATCTTCATCCTCTTTTATGAACAAACCATATACAAAGCTGCCTTTATTCGTTTTCTTCTTTTTGTAGCCCACCTGTTCAAGTGCGACATAAAAATCAGAAGTACTTCTTGTGTATTCTCCGTTTTCATTGCAGTATTTTCTGTATCGGTTATAGAGGTCACCGGACTTTGCCTGATAGCTTTTATCCGCCTCACAGCATTCATTGATGAAGTTTCCAAGCCAGTCGTTTCCTTCACGATATGCACCAATAGCATCTAAAACACACTGCGGTCTGTTGATCTGATAGTTTGCCGCAATGACCTTTCTTGCACCTTCAATCAGCCAGGAAAGCACTGCACCACCAGCGTTATCGACTAAATGCTGTGTATAGTTTTTGATGTCCTTAGAACCCTGAATTTTTGCGTGAAACGGAATCACAATCAATCTTCTCCATGTACCGTCATCTGATGCACCGACCTTTGGAAGATGATTGGTATAGAGGACGAGAGTGTGACTGGGTTCAAAGTTAAAAGGAGCCTTGAATTTCTTTTCAGCAAATATTGGGTCAGTTGAGCAGAGTTGCTTTACTACGCTTGTATTCAATCTCATGCCTTCCTGGAGTTCTGCCGCAATAATCATTCTTTTTCCCTTCAGTTCCGCCATTTCGGGCTTTACGTTTCGCTTGCAATTGACGGTTAGTGCGTCCGCTGAAATGTTGCCGCTGTAACTTCCCAGAACCTTATAGATGACATTCCAGAACGTTGATTTCCCGTTTCGCCCGTCACCATAGGCAATAATCATTGCTTCCATATACACCTTGCCAACAATGCAAAGTCCGCATATCATCTGTACATAGTCAATCAGGCTCTGGTCACCGCAGAAGAAAAGCTGTAAGGCATCTTCCCAGAGTTGTTTTCCTTCATCATTCGGAACAACCGCAGTTACCTTTGTCATAAGGTCACCCGGGTCTGTCGGTTTCCAGCCGTCAAGACCTTCCGGCAGATAGTAAGTACCACCGGGAGTATTGAGCAGCATCGGATTGCTGTCGAGTGCTTCGGGGTTATGGAGAACCAGAGGTTTTGCCGCATCAAGAGCATTGGTCATACTGTGGATATGGCGGTATTTCATTACAAAGGCTTTGAATGCAACATAATACTGATACTGCTTGTACGCATCAATCTGTTCATCTTCTAAACTATCTCTGAACTTTTTACCGCCTGCAATAGCTGAATCTCTTGCAATACCAAGACTTTCAAGTTTCACAAGTGCCGCTTCAACCTGTTTTTCAGCCTCTGCAAGCTGAATGTCGGTATGTTCTATCATGGCTAAAGTTACTGCGTGTTCTGATTCTTCCCAGTAGGTTCCGTTGTAGCGGAGATAGTCAGTTGCAATTGTAAATGCTACCTCATCTGAAAAGCTGTCAACGAAAGTACGAGCTTCGCCAACATCAGAAAAATCTTCCGGGATAAGCGAATGTTTGCCGTATTCTTCGGGAGAAATGTAGCCGTCCTGTGTAGCTACTTTCTTTCCGAATTTACAGGCACTATGCCATATGGTTTCAAGTTCGTCATCGGGAAGAGGAGGTTCGCATTCAGAAGCCTTTTCAAGAAATTTCTGATATGCTTCATCCGTTACACCAAAGCGTTTTACAAGTTTTCCTGCAATGCGTGACATGGTGCTGTTACGCTGCCCATGCGGAATATTGCGGTTTGACTTCATAAGCGTGAGCCAGTCCTCAATGGAAAGACTGCCTTCATGCCAGTAAACATCGCTCGGACAGCCGAACAGAAATCGTGAGGCATCAAGAGCGTTTCCGTCAAAGAACGGCAATTCCTTATGGATTTTCGCCTTGATAGCTTTATGGGAAAGTGCGTCATTGCAAGGTGATGTGGGGAAAAACACATGAAATCTCGGACGGGCAGATTTATTGCCTTTTGGCAGCATATTATGACGGCTGTATGTAACTGCAAATGTCACATCGGTCAGGTTGTCGACCAAAAATTCAGGTGTAATCCATTCATCTGGATTATCGCTGCGGTCATTATCGCAGTCCATAGGAACAACATCCGATACAATGAAATTTGCGTCACTGCGGGTGTTATTCTGATACTGAGCACATACATGGTCATAGGTTATGGATTTCTTGAGGTCGCCCTCACAGGTAATAACCCTCTGATTCGGATACAACGTGTTTTTTTCATTACCTGTACAGTCAGCGATATAGATTGTAAACTTCATTACTTTTCCTCCATTTCTTCAGTAAAGTATCTTATTTTCATGTGCTTGTATTTCGCATGTTTGATTTCAGCCTGCATACCTGCTGAAATAACATCACCAAACACCCACATTTCAGCACACTTACTCATCAGCACGAAGTTCATAAATATTGCAGTTTCACGCTCTTCGGGAATTTCGTCATTCATAAACTGCGTGAACAGAAGATGCGGTGCTATGGGCAGGTAATGCTTATCAACAGCAAAGCGGCTGTACTTTCGGGCGTTCTCGATATTCTTCTTCGTATCGCCGGAATACGGTGAGCAGATATATACGATTGGACGGAAGTCGGCAGCCTTGCGAGCTGCCTTTTCCGCCTTTTCGATTCGTGTTAACGCCTCATGTTCCGTAGGACTGAGATAGCCCTCTGCATTATACAGACTTGCCATCACGAAGTCTCCTGACAGCACATTCTTTGCAGAGAACTGCTGTGCTGTACATATCCCCGAGTCCGTCAGCAAATACACATGAAAGATCTACGCTGACCTCTGTGCCACAGTCCGGGCAGGCACAGAAAACATTTTCAGCATTAAGTTCCACCTTAACCTCAATGGTTTCAGTCTTTTCTATTGCATAAAACATTACATTTCCTCCTCTGACTCGATAAGTGGCAGAATACCATCAGCTTTCAGCAGGTCGTAAATAAACAGACGACCTTTCTGCGTCCAGTAAGTATGCGGTTTTGTGTGAACAGAACCATCACTGCCGTCATAAGGGCAGGTTTTGGTGCTGGTGTAGCCATTTTCGGCATACTTCTGATAAAGCAGCCATATGCCGCACTTCTTGAACTGCACGCCTTTATCCTGAAGGTAGCGGTTCAGCTTTTTGGCACTCCAGCCATAATCTTTGGCAATTACTGTAGCTGCAACAAGGTCTTTGCAGTTAAGAACCACATCGTAATAGCTGGCTTTCGGCTTCATTTCTGCAATCTGCTGATTCTGTACTGCAATCGTCTGCTGAAGATTTACATTCTGCTGACGCTCTTTTTTCAGTTCAAGCAGTGCATTGATGAGTATATCAGGATTTGCAAGCACCTCGTCTACGGCAAACACACCATGACGGCGAATTGTCGGAAGCACATCGGCAGTTACCCAATGCTTGAACTTATGGGCAGTTGGAAGTTTACTGCCGAAGATAAGTGCATACACTCCGGACTCGTTAATAATCGCCATTTCCTGAACTCCGCCAAGGGTGTCACATTTCGTTACACCCTTATCTTCAGCATCAACATGGTCAGCTAATGCCTTTCTTGAATTAGTGAATCCAAGAATAGTTGCAACATCTCTGGCTACAAACCACGGTTCACCGTTCATATCTATAGTTCTGACTTCTGAATCTTCAAAATTCCACTTTTTAATCTGCATAATAGTACCTCAATCTTTCTTATAAAAATCACATTCATATCCATCTGCACGGAGCAGAAGTCCTTTCGCCCAAGCAGGCGTTCTTGCCATCTGTTCGCATATAACCTCAAGTGATACTCCCTGACTGCACTCAATAATCATTTCATCATGGATATGACCGACAATAAAACAGTGTGAAAGCGTTTGCATGGAAAAGAAAAGCAAGTCACGGGCAATTGCCTGCACAATATTTTCGACCAGCTTGCCGGAATATGTTTCAAGACGTTCCCATTTCTTTGATGCACCGATACCAAAATAGGTAATGGATTCACCACCAAAACGGTTCTCTTCGATTCTTGGTTTCACATAGGCGAGCCGTCTGTGAGATGGAAGTTCGATAAAAAGGAAACCTGACTCGTAAGAGAAAACAATGCCATGAGTTTCTGCTTTTGTCTTTTCGTTGACTGCCTTAATGGCAGCGTTCTCCACATCCCACCAAAGCTGTACGATATGCGGAGAAGCGACTCTCCAGTCGGTAACAATCTGTTTCAGTTCGGCATCAGACATTTCAGCACCGCCCATTGCTTTCATTGCACCGACAGAGCCACCATAGCCACACGCCAATTCAGCTATTTTTCCTTTCTGACGCAGGTGTCCGTTTTTGCCGTGCTTGACCACCGGAACACCGAAAATACGTGAGGCAGATGCACAGTAAATGTCATCCCCCCTTGCAAATGCCTCCATACGCCAGGTTTCATCAGCAAGCCACGCAATGACTCTCGCTTCAATAGCAGAAAAATCGGCAACAATGAACTTATATCCCGGTTTCGGCACAAAAGCTGTGCGTATGAGCTGCGAAAGTGTATCAGGAACATCATCGTAAAGCAGTTCCAGCATTTTTTCATCACCGGAAAGGACAAGATTACGGGCTGATTCTAAATCCGGAATGTGGTTCTGAGGAAGATTTTGCAATTGTATAATGCGTCCTGCCTCTCTGCCTGTGCGGTTTGCACCATAAAATTGAAACATTCCTCTTGCACGACCGTCAGAGCAGGCTGCTGTCTGCATTGCTGTATATTTTCTGACAGATGATTTGGATGTCTGCTGACGCAGTTTCAGAACAGTTTCAATCTCAGGTGAGACATTACCAAGCAGTTCCTGTACTTCCTTTTTGCCAAGCGACTCCATTTCCAGACCTTTCTGTTTCAGCCATTCTTTAATTTGTGTGACGGAATTTGGGTTCTCTAAACCGGTAAGTTCACACATTTTGGCAGTCAGGCGTTCCTTAGCTGCATCACCGATACGAATGGCATTCTTAACAAGCGGTAAATCAAGCTGTATGCCACGGTCATTGATTTCCTGGTCAAGATGATATTCCCCCCAGAGAAATTCAGGTACAGGAAATCTTGCAATTTTTGCTTCAATACCCATTTCAGTTTCGACATCACGTTTGTTGTATGCCTTGAACATTGCCCATTTATCAGGTGCATCAGAGGGGGAATGAAACTTTGGAACACCGTCCTCATAGTCATAGGGGACACAAAAGAATTTAATAAGAGCCTTGCCCTCTGACATTTTCTGCTGTTCAAGGTTCAGTGCGGCACCGACCCCAGCCAGTGTAAGAGGTAAACCGAGGTAAGCTGAGGCTACCATAGAACAATGCCAGGATGATGGTGCAAGGTAATCACCGACGGAATCTTCCGGTATGCTGTAAGAATAAAAGTGTTCAGGATGATTTCTGCGAAGCCATACAGACAGGCAGATTCGTTCAAAAGAAGCATTAAAGCTGTGTTTCATAACTTTCTCATCAGATAGTGCAGAGAGTATTTTCTCTGGCAGCTGTTCACCATTGGCAAGGTCATATACCTGCACCTCACCATCATCAACGGAGCAGGCAAACAATAAGATATCAAAGTAAGGTGAATCAGCATAGCGATACACACCTGTCTTGGAAATATCCGCATCACTGCGTGTTTCCAAATCAATCATTAGTTTTTTCATAACAGTTCCTTTCAAATCCCACCCACGGCATTGCCGCAAACGCCCACCCGTCTATCAGTTAATTAAGAGAGAAAATCGTCATCTTCGTCAGCAAAATCGTCTTCTGCACGAGATTTTCCGCCGAGATGTTCGCCGTCACGAAGCTTCTGGATGTTGTTGAGGCCGCAGGCAATACCTTTGTTGCCGTTGGAGTTAAATGCATAGAAGTTAATTGACGCTCTACCATAGATACCGCTGTAAATCTCGCTTGTTTCAAGAATCGGCTGACAGTCACCGTCTACGATGCCTGGTTTACTCGCACTGTTTGCATTGAGAAAATATGCATTTGCAAAAGCAGGATCGTCAGGACGTTCTGTATCTCCGTCACGAAGAGGTGTCTTAATTACAGAGAGTGCAGGAACAGATTTTCCGGTACCACGGAGCTTTGCCTGTCCTTCATCATATGCAGACTGAATTCCTGCATTAATTCTGTCAAGAGTTACTTTGTCATCCTTTGGAATAATGATGCAGGCACTGTATTTAGGATTGCTTCCATTGATGCTCTTCGGCTGATTAGCATTAAGGTAGCAGAAACGTACCAGACCTGTGATTACTTTACAAAGATTTTTATACTTAGTCATTGTTAATTTCCTCCTTAAAATCATCGATTGTCCATATCTGACGCTTGTCTGATAATGGTACAAGCGTTGGTTTGCCCTTCGGTTTTTCTATGAAAGAACCGAGTATGTTTTCAAATTTCTTTTTTCCGAGCAGTTTTGTCATAGCAGTTATTCCCAGAAGTTTTTTCTCATAAGGGTCATAGCCTGCATTTTTAACAGCTTCGGCAACTGATTCATTGTTGATGTATCTGCGGTTTGAACGTCCTTCCACAACTTTAAAGCCGGGAAATACCTGTCCACTGAGTGCCTGTTCAAGTGCGTACTCCTTCACATCATTCACCCAACCGACGAAAGTATCTGCACGTTCAAGAATTACACTTATTTCTTCATTGTCAAGTGTATTCGGAACTGCGAATTCATACTGTGCCATCTGAAAATTGTATTCTGTCCTTTTGCGACAGGTTGCTTTAATCTTACAGAACTGACAATGCTTGCCCGCCTTATATTCGCCTTCTCCCTTTGATGCCAAAGTTGCTGCAGGAATAAGCGTTTCATCTGCCCAGTGAAGCAGTTCGTCCTTGGTAAGTTCAGCTATGCTGACATTGTCACGGCGAGGTTGGAAAATAGCCATGCGAATTTTCTGAATGTCATAAAGGGATTCAAATAAGTTCAGGGCTCCAAGAGCGTACATACGCATCTGACTGTTGTTGTCAGCTTCAACGAGAATGCCAACACCATATTTAAAGTCGATAACTGTAAGTGTTCCGTCTGCAACAATAATACAGTCAGAAGTGCCGAAACTCCCTGCTACCCAGCGGGTAAAATCAAGTCTTTGTTCTACAAGAATAAGAGGGTCGGAACAAGACTGTTTTGCAAGCTGCACCTGTTCCATAACGAATTCACAGTAGGCATCGGTGCAGTCTGCCATTTCGTCATCGAAATAGGTCAAATTCTCTGTGGGATCACGCACCTTATGACCAAGTGCCTGATTCACCTTGAATTCACAGAGAGTGTGTGCGTCTGTGCCCTGCTGTGCATAGGAACTTCCGGTATCACTGTCCGTATTCTCCTTTGCAGAGGGCGGGCAGTTAATCCACCGTTCACTGCTTGATGGAGACAAAAGTGCATGACTCATAGTAAAGCCTCCGCTTCTGCCAAAACTGTCGCATAGTCACTTTCATTGAGTTCACTAAGTTTTTCTGCCCCATGTTTGAGGAGCAGTTCTTTGATTTCCTCGGTATGTCCTGTACGAGAGATTTCCGAGAGACGCTTGCGGAGCTGTATGAAATCGACAGTCTGAGGTGTCGGTTTTTCTTCTGCTACAGGCTTATCTTTCTCGGGATCATAAATTGTCTCGAACGTGTTGAGATAGTTATCAGTCGTCTGTTCTGTCATCTCTTGCAGTGCAGCAGTAAGGGCAGACAGTGCATTTATGACTTTCATTATGGGTTCCATTTTTTTCTCCTCTCTTGACAGTTTTTTTGCCAGTCGCTGTGACACCACGCTGATTGCCAGCAAAGTGTCTATCAATTCTTTTGTTGTGTGGTTCATGTTTTCACCTCCTACTCTATAACGGACATTTGAAAAGCCGATTTACGAAAAAAATCAAAAAAAATCCGGGAATTCTTTTTCAATGATTTTTTTGACCTTTTGCAAGCGGTAACGAAGTGTGGTATTTGGAATGCCGATTCGTTTGGAAATATGTACATCAGAATCACCGTTCATTCGGAGGCGACCTATTTCAATTGCCTCCGGCATCATTTCTTCAAGACGAAGAAACAAAGCATGAAGTTCCTGGCTGTCCTCTACAACCTCGTTAATTGGCATTTCGCCATTAGGAGTGACATCCATCCACGTTAGGTCATCATCTTCAGGAAGTTTGTCGTCAAGAGAGAAAACATCGCTCTTATGAAATTGACAATTGAAACAGTCCATATCACAATCGAGGCGTTTGTTTGCGGGACACACACATCCTCCATGACGCTGCTGTTTTTTACGGAATGAGTCGATTTCTCTGTAATAGTTGGAGAATTCATTCTCTGTTACAGGAACCAATGTTGTAATGCGTTCGTCTTTTTCGTTAAAAGAGTGGATGCGGATAAAATACTGCTTGTCCATGATTGTCCTTTCTGCCGGGTGCAGTCAGGACAAATGGATACAAAAAAGGAGCCACTGAGACAGCGACTCCTGCAAAGACCGAAAATGGGTACAGCAAGGGAGGCTATCTCAGATTCGGACTATCGGCTTGAACCGATAGCTCTGAATTTGAAATACCCAATGCCCTGAACTTGTACTTCGTTCCGGCTATAAAAATATTTATTTAACCGCCACTTGGCGGGGATAAACTTATCTAACTTATTATAACGATTTGTTAGATTTAAATTTAATTTCTATCGTTATCAATTGTGAGAAGATTATAGAGCAATTCTTCAGATGCCCATTAACTGAGATTGCCATCATAGTTATTGAGAGCCGCTCACATCAACTCCGAATCTATCTGAAACAGATTTATACAGATACTTAATGTAGTTGTCCATGTTCATATTGATGTCCTTTCTTGACATTGACTATATTTTTCATTAATTTGGTATGAGATTTCCTTGCACCAACTAAGAAAAGTAAAAATACATTTCATTAACTACACAGAATTAGAAATGAACCGTGTATTCACTTGAAATTCTTGTTGATTTGTGGTATAATGAGACTATATTCTTTGACTATAATTTTGAAGTCATTATTCTCATGTGTCCAGTAGTCATTACAGTCATTGAAGTCATTATTTTTGTTTGGGGTGAAAAATGGATAAGATTTGTGGTGGTACTTTCTTTGTTTTACTATCCAATGCTCGTAAGCCGATGCAGTTAAATTCGGAGAGTTATAAGGGAAACAGCAATAATATGGCTGAATTCGACTTGATTCGTGCGTTATCGGGTGTGGTAAATCCCGAATATACAGTTGAAAAAAACGATACAACCATAAATAACATTGGAAATTTCAAAAAGTGTATCAACTGGGGTGCATCTTCGTTTGCTTTTCAGGATAAAGACTCAAAAAGGAATTTCCGGAAGCGATTTGAGTCTGGAGATATTGACCTCACGATACAGATGAATGATTTAGTTGAAAAACTTTTGGATGAAGAGAAGGATACTGTTCTTGTTAGAGCTATTATAGAAACAATCATTCAAGATGAGGGTATACCATCAAATCAGGAGTTTTATATAGGAAAGACTGTTACCAAAGATGAACTTGCTACATTAATGGCGGTGTCATTGCCCGAGTTCTTACTCGGTATCTGGTATTTTGTTTATATAGTAATAGAAGATAACAAAATCGGTGCTGATACTTATAACCGTTGGTGTCCTCCTCGTGGGAGAGATAAACGCACTTATACAGGTACAATCGGAGAAGACAGTAATTTGAAAATTGTTGCTACACGCCTGAAATCAGTTGATAAAGTAGAAGTTTCTGCTCCAGAAATAAAAACTCTTGATATTCCTGCTCCAATAAAAGCTGATGCAGCGAAACTTAAGAAAGAAAATCCATTTTATGAAAATGATGAGTTATTACTGCAAGAATTCAAAAATGATTACAATGATTTGATTCAAAAATGTATGGATGAAAACCATGAATGGGGTTGGCTTGACGGCACAATTCCTAAAAAAATCTCCTACCTTCATGAAAACAAATGGAAATTAAAATTGATTGAATTTCAGGATTTTGCTTTACAGACAAATGTAATGAATATTCTGAATTCACTGAAAAAACTAAGTGAAGCGATGGATTCGAATAATCCGACCTTCATTTCGCCAAATAATATACGAAGAGATTTAATAAGACAATATGTCATGCTTCAATCATCTGACTCTGTTGGAATGCTTCCTTATGGAGCTTTCATTGATGATTGGAACGGCGATTTCTAATTCAAAGAAAAATAATGACTGACAATCACACTGAAAGGAGCATAATATGCCTACAATAGATGACAGAATTAAAACAATTGATAACAAGATTTGCCGTCATTTGGATGATATTGATAATTCTTCACGCGGCGCAATATCTCAAGATATTCTGTCTGACTTAAAAAAACTTGTAGAGCATATTATGCTTAAATTCTATTCAAGAGGAAATGATATCAAAATAAATACTAAAAACATACTAAATGCACTAGAGGCATGTCAAATTAACGCTGAAATGAAGATACTTTTCCATTTTTACAAATACCTTGAAATTGTTGTTGAGTATTATACCTTGGACGAAGAAAATTCTGAACGCTTGATGCTTAAATATTATCGCTATATGCTTGAAATCAAGAAGTTGGCAATGAAGAACTGGGGCATCACATTGTTTAGAAATTTGAATAAGTTTCCTCTGCATCTTGACACTGCACTGCAGGAATATTATGAAAAAATATCACATAAAATCGAGCAGCACACAGTTCGTTTCTCCAGCAATGGTTCAAAATATTATATTCAAAAAAAGAAAGCCTTCTTTGTTGGAGAAAATATTTACTATGAGATTACTTTTACTCCTGCAGTAGACCAAAAACACAAGTCGAACAGAGTAATAGCGTTCACTAAGCTGCCTATCACTAGCAATTATGCGTCAAAATTTGATTTGAAAGAAGAAATAGTAGAAGTTCTTGGAAGAAAAATGCCAATTCTCATCATCGTAGGCTGGGAAGTATCGATTCGCGGATGCGAGTATAAAAATTTCATTTCTTTGCTTAATGATGAAAAAGTAACTCCTAACTTTTCTGAGCAAAAGACAATATGTAATTTTCTCACACAAACAGGATATTCTCTGACTGAAATAATTGATTTTCCTGATTATTCATATCAGAGTTTGACGAATACATGGCGAGAAATGTCGGACACATCGATTTTTATTGATGCTTTGGATAGTTGCAGAAAGATAATAAAGAATGATAGACCAGGGCAGAATTTATTGCGATATCTTCTGTTTACTATGAATAATGCTGTTATAAGGTCACAAAAAGGCGATAAGCCCAACTTCAAATTATCTTATCTTTATTTTCAGTTTGGATCTATACCATTTGATAAAATGCCATTTATCGGATTTCCACTTAGCCATACTCCAAGATTGAGTGTTTTATATAAGTGTATACCCACATACAACAGAAAGCATGAAATATTGGCTCGTTTAATAAGAAATAATACAGAAATTAAAGGTCATATTTTTACGCCTATTGAGGATATTTACGGTTATGACAACATACCGGAACTCGTCCGTCAATACAACAGCTTATTGTATGAAGATCATCGTAAGGTGAGCAGCCTTATTATAGAGAATGGTTTGATTTATATTAATGGTTACAAGGATAACACTTGTTACATTATAAGAGAACTGCGTTCAATGGCAACTTCGGGTGAGCCAAATTACGAAGAAGACATGGACAAATGGCTTGAACATACCTATAAAGTGGACTGTCCAGAAAAGAAACCAGTTCTAAGGCAGATGTTTGCAAAATCAAAAGTTGCAATTATTTATGGCTCTGCTGGCGTTGGTAAGTCTACGCTGATAAACCATATCTCGCATTATTTCAGTGAAAAGGATAAACTTTATTTAGCTCAAACAAACCCTGCTGTAGAAAATTTGAAAAGTCGTGTGGATGCACCAGAAGAAAATTGTAGATTTTCTACGATAACAAGCTATGTTGAAAAATCATGGGCAAATAATTACTATGATTTACTCGTGGTAGATGAATGTAGCACGGTAGACAATGAAAATATGGTGAAAGTCCTAAAGAAATCGAGTTATGGACTGATTCTTCTTGTAGGTGATACATATCAGATTGACTCCATTAGATTTGGAAACTGGTTTTCGGCTGTTAAGGAATTTATTCCGTCATCATCAGTTTTTGAATTGACAAAGCCATACAGAACAGATGACGAATATCTTCTAAATTTATGGGCAAAAGTACGCAGGATGGATAGTGATGTTCAAGAACTGATTGCTGTACAGAGTGGTGCACTTAATGTAGATGACTCTTTATTCTCCACAAGTGAAATGGATGAAGCCATTCTTTGCCTTAATTATGACGGATTGTATGGCATCAATAATATAAATCTATTCTTGCAACAGAGTAATCCAAATCAAGCGTTCAAATGGGATATTCAGCAATATAAAGTTGGCGACCCAGTATTATTTTTGGAATCAAATCGTTTTTCACCACTGATTCATAATAATATGAAAGGAAAAATTGTTGGCATTCAAATTCTTGATGAAAACACCAATGATGAGCGTATCAGTTTTCAGATTGAATTGGAAAAGACAATCGATGAAGAAGAGTTGATTTGGTATGATGGCTTAACTATACAAGGCGAAGAGAATGGAAAATCCACTGTTCAGTTCTGCGTGTACAAAATCAAGAATGAAGATGAGGACAATAACGCTGTTAGTAGAACATCAATGCCATTTCAAATTGCTTACTCTGTTTCAATACACAAATCGCAGGGATTGGAGTACGATTCAGTTAAACTTGTAATTACAGACGAAGTGGATGAACTAATAACCCATAGTATTTTTTATACAGCAATTACGAGAGCAAGAAAAAAATTGAAGATCTACTGGACACCAGAAGTGGAGAATAAAATTATTCCACGTATTAAGCCACGAGATACGGATAGTGATATTGATATACTGAGGCTTTACATATAATAACAGGAAATGAACCTATGACGGATGAAAAATTATTGACTGTGACTACACCAAATTAAGAGGATGAGCCATAATGAACTTCAAGCATTCCTACTTCTTTACGCTGATGGCTTAAAGAAGCAGAAAACAAAACTGTCAATTTGTGAGAAATGGAGAACGTTCCCCGTCACATCAAAGGTATTGGCGAAAAACGTCTTTAAGAAATCATGACGGTGATTGAAAAGTAACTTGAGCTATAAAAATTTAAGGACTGTAGCAATAAGCACTACAGTCCTTTTCTTATGTTTCAATGGACACTATAAA